>Ga0126335_1001524_pt1 | contig 13073 bp, 9 predicted proteins | sample OlaspJWI45metaG_FD_108409 | JGI IMG/M metagenome (GOLD analysis project Ga0126335, IMG submission 108409) | Marine gutless worms symbiont microbial communities from Oahu, Hawaii - Olavius sp. 1 OAHU.JWI-45 metaG | ecosystem: Host-associated > Annelida > Digestive system > Unclassified | place...
TGTGATATGTAGTAATTATCACGAAAATACAATGCCAGAAACAGCCTTTCTACGTGCTCAAGTAGCACCAAAATCGTTGTCCGCTGGGGCTTCGCCCCAGACCCCACTGGGGGAGCTTACAGCGCTCCCCCAGACCCCGCTAGCTGGATTCAAGGGGCCCTACTCCTAAGGCTCTTGCTCCTAAGGGGAAAGGAGGGGAGGGGAGGGTAGGACCCCGAAAAATTGTGCACTCCGAAAAATTCCTTAGAATAGGCCCTGCAAGGACCGCTACGTGACGGAAATCACAGTTATCAGCTGCTCCTCAGACCATCACGCCTCACCGGCAACTGGAAACGCAGCAGGCCATGAGCGTCGAACTCACGACCTCTCGGGCGGAAAGCCGCGAAGCTAACCACTACGCCTCCGCGTCACATGTAGGCCTATAGTTAGATTACTACGTTTGGCGTATGCCTACGACAATTAATCGATGCTAATAAATAGCCAGCCAGCGAAGGCGTGAACGTTGAGCTTAGTCAGCTGGGCCCTAGAGCGATTGTTCAGGTGAGGCGCCGGCAGCATGCAATCTAGCTTACTATAGCTTACCTGTGCATTGTAGACCTAGCACACCTGGATGATGGGCGGGGCTGCCTTGGCCAGCATGTCATTGGTCCAGCGCACATGCAGAATGCCGGAGTGCGTGTTTATGTTTTTGTGAATATGCAGCGACATCGATTAGCATTGTCGGTAAGCTGTTGATTTCACCGTTATTTGTTGCATGTTGATGTATTGGACTCAACAAGTAGAACACCACCGGGAAGCCTAATTCGGTAAGCGTGTACACAGACGTATAATTAGCTTAGATCGCGCTAGTCCTGTGTGGAGAGGAATTTCCGACGCTGTTGCTATTGTAAACGCTTGAGTGACATATGTCTGGGGTTAAACCGCTGGCGTACAGTACTTGTTACGTAAGACGGTAAGACTAATGGTGAACCCTATCCGGTGCTTGTGCTGTTTTTGTGAGATTGGCGCATAGGCGATTTAACGTGGGGGACGACATGAACGATGACCCGTGCAGGTTTGTAGGCTGATTGACGAACTCAGCCTCCCCAAGGCCAACTCAGCCTTCCTTCGCTCCGGGGTCGGCAAATGAGGACCGCCTTCGGCTGGGAAGACAAAGGCAGGTGTGGACGTATAGATAAAGGCGTGCGTGTGCAGATAAAACTATGAAGTCTCTGTATAACGTGTGCCATGCCTGAGCGCTTCTGTAGTGAGGTTCCCTTGCAAAGAGGCTCTATATCAAGTGTCTCGTTTATTTTTACCTTTTAACTTTTTGCAGATTATCGGGATTTGTGCATTAAACCCATCCTAAAATCATTACATGCTCATACATTGCTAAAATGCTTTAGCATCGCCGCCTCGAATTGCTGGACTTCGCTTGATCAAATTTACAGTCAGTCTGAATCAGCGCTTCTCCAAAATTCCGAAATCCAAACCCAGTCGATAATTTGCTGTACGATGTGTAGCGTAGCGTAAGTGAATTGAATTGACAGCATACAAGCGAAAACGGTCTGTCACTTGTCTGCGTCAGATCGAGAGTTAAGTGGCCGGCGCCAGTCTGTATATGCTGTGCTGCACAGACTGCATGCTGAGGGTGATAAGCGTTTAAAGGCTGCGCTGCATGTGCATGCTGGCAGTAAAACACAGCGGCCAGTGTTGTATTTAACCGTAAGGTCGGTGTTAGCCGACAGCGTCGTGCACTTAAGTGTAGGCCTATAGATGGAGAGAACGTGTTCAGCCAGGACATCCTGTAGGCCTACCGTCGCATGAACCACCCGCTGCTTGTATACTGCTGATCTGAGTCGGTGCGTGGTGGGACCGCACGTGAGCCAGCAACGTTTAGCCTGCAATACCGATAGGCCTATGTCGTATAGTTTTGTCTTACTTCTGTTATGTACCTGGACCGAAGAGAGGTTATGTGCATTTGTCAGTCATCTGTCTCCGTTCGAGCTGTAGCTTTGAATGCAGTTTCTGAGTTTTGGGCTTGTAGATACGTCGTCAAAAATTTTCATCGTTTCATAATTTGAAGGTCAAGGTCGCATGAATGATGAATATAAAGTCCAGAGAAAAAGCGGAGTTAGAAACGTAGAATCGGAAAAAATCACAGTGAGAAAAAGCAATAAATGCCAGTTGAGAGAAATAAAACGTAACTAAATGCACACATTCGGGTGGTATGCCTTTGACCGAAAAGTATTCTGATTTTTTAAACTTTGTGGGAGGAGCGCTGGCCTTGGGATAGAAAACGGTTCGACAGTGAGGATAGTCTGAATCCGGTTTCAAGATATTTTTTCTGCCTACCTGTAATGTATGAAAAAATTGTACTGTCACGCTCTGGCGCAGGTTTGAACACTCTTGAGTCTTGAGTGAGTGCGTAAAATGAGCAAACCGTATTACGTGATATCGACTGGAAGTCTGGAACTTACTGGACATCATCACGTTTTGTGTTTCAGAAAGAAAAATCTGCAGCGGTCACAGAACTTAGTTCAATACTTCAGTGCATTTGTTGGGGCGGTGAATGATACTATTCTGACTGCTGAGAGTGGCTTAGCATTTGTTGGTTTATATTGTGCTCAGGCCTGTGTGAACGGATGTGAGAGAATGCTGGCTGTCCGACTCGTGTGACCGACATGATTGGTGTAATTGGTCGAATACGCTGAACTGCTCTGTATAGCTGGCGAAGTTACAGCAGCAAATAGGCGTAGATGCGATCTGTTGTTCATCGTGCAGGATGCAATGCTTGTTCGTGTGTTTATAAACGCGTTTAGCTATGTACCAAATGGCACCGTGGTGCATGCACGCCGTATACGTCTGCGGTCGTCGTCTTCGCTGCAGCTCGACGTGCCGCGCACTCATCGTCAGACTATTGGCGACCGAGCGTTCGCTGCTGCCGGTCCGACGCTCTGGAACAGTCTGCCACACGACATTACTGACAGTGTGTCACTGGCATCATTCTACCGGAAACTGACAACTTTTATGTTTTCTGTATCATTTCCGTGACTACATTTTTGTGGTTTTTGAGGTTTTTACTTAGGCCACTTAAAAAAATTCTCATGTATGTATGTATGTAAGTGTCACTCGAACTCACAGCTATTACCACACCACTGGTGTATACACGCCTACGGTGCATGAGTGGCTACAGCGCTACAACCATGCAGTCTCCGAGCTAATTGCTGCAGTGTTAAACGTTGTGACGACGGTCGCACCGTCTGAATCAGTTGTACAATTGACTTCTACGTCGGAAGCAGGGGCGTAACTTTGGTCTGAAAAGTGGGGGGGGGACCAAAATTTATCCCCATTCCCTACCCCTCCCTTACCCCCTCTCTGCCCCTCCCTCCGTTCATTTCCGACCCTCTATTTCCCTCCCTGCCTTCCCGGGGATCTGGGGGCAGAGCCCCCATGCAGTGGACGGGGGTCCGGGGGTATTACCCCGGAAAAATGTGGAAATTTAATATGCGATTTGGTGCATTCTGGTGCATGTTGGCGAGAATCAAGTGGTGACGTTTGCTGCGTTAACCAGTACTGTTCTTCTGTGCTAATCAGCTTAATTAACGGGTTCAGTGCTTACTACTGCGTTACGTTACCGCTTAGTCACAGTTGGTGCTAATATATAGCCTAGTAGACATCGTGCTTTGGACTTGTAATATTTTGGAACCAAGTGGTCGCAAAAAATGAGGGGGTCCGTCCCCCTCTCCAAAAAGTGGTCGGTCCGGACCCCCCGTCCCCCCTAAAGTTACGCCTCTGGTCGGGAGGAATGGGATGGGGCGCTTTTGTGTGCATGGTTGCGTATATAATTTGCCACACGACATGGCATAATGGTGTCGACCATGCAGACACTGGAACTTGAACGCGCAGTAAGCAATGACGTCGCGCTAGAGACGTCATTTACCTAGCAACGCACCCTGGCAACTCGACGGAGTCTGCCGTAACATTGTAGTGTACGGCCCACGATCACCGGCACGATGTGCCAGATGCTTGGATTTAAGAGAAAAACTTTGAACTTGCTAACGAAAGCAGGGCCGTAAGCGTCGTTTTCACGTGCGCTGCTTTATTATGTGCTTTATTAAAAGTGTATCTTAACTTATTAAGACCGATAGCGTTGTCGTCTTTTGAACTTTGACACTGACGTCGAGTGTTGGTGTGATTGATTGAGTTCTGAGTTAGCCTAACTGCTTATAAAGCTGATCGACGTATAGCGTTGCAGTAATCCATTCTAATCATCTTAGCGTCGCGCGCGAGAAATAGATTGCTGAAGGTGGTTGCACACTGTAGTCTATGGCCACCGGCAGTTCGGCACTCGATATAGGCCTACTAATGGTTTAGAAACTGAATGGTATTTAGGATATATCACGGACGGTATAATAGTTTGGTGTTTTGCTTTGAAATAGACGGTTATTCTGAATCGTAATTAACTGCACAGTCGGTTTAATAGGATAACTTAGATAAGATATGCACCGGGAGTGCATACAAAGTCAAGTTGAACCGTTGAGCGTTAAAAAAGAAAAGCAAACAAAATGTATAGTCAGTCCGGCAAGTAAGTAAATAAGTAAGTAAGAAGTCTGATATGGCGCTACACACATCAAAACAGTCACAGACTGCAAGTGGTGTTCGTTCGCGTTTGAAGTGCTCATCTGCCACCGTCGTCGACTGTCTTACGCTAGCGCCGTACAAAGCAGTCTGCCAAAGCGTTCTTAGGATCAAGCAAACGCACCATGATATACTGACACCGAAGTTTGAGGTGGCCTGCGGCTGTTGTTAAGCGTAGACGACTGCCAATATCAGCTGTCTGTCTGCGTGCTATTGATATTTAACCCACATATGTCGTGTGTGTTGTTAGACGTATTGATCAGTTTCACTGAACGCATGACACTTTGATGCAGAAAATAATCATCGGACCAATGCGTTGTCAGTTGTCTTGCCTTCATAATTATTTGTACAGTATTGTCACTGAGCGTATAGCTTGAGGAGGAAGTGCTTGAAATCATTTTCGTTGTTCACAGCTAAGGACACCAGTGTATGCGAGAGTGACGTATTAAAGTCAGCTTCAGTTGATTACATGAGGTAATCATGATAAAGCGATGATGTTAGGCGCTGTAAGTGACATGTCGTAGGTCAGTATTATGCGGTTTTTCACTGTGAGCTAATGAGGTCGTGGCTTTGGCCAGCGATTGGTCTGCAGCTTCTTGAATTCACTCAAAAGATGTTCCAGTCGAATTTTGACATATACGAGAGAATCAGTTGAGTTGAAAACAGCTGTTGCATGCGTTTGTCGTGGTAATCCGATCATAGGTCGGTGTGTGGCTGTCAATAGATCACACTTTGTGCATGTGCCGCTATGTCAGTTGGTGTAATTGACTACACAGGCAAGCTGAGCTGCCTCGGGCCTTGCGTCTATCCAGCTTAGGAAGCCTACTTGCAGGCCCTTAGGTAAGCGATAGGGTTCGCTTGATGAGATCAGATCCGTTCGTTTCTTCCCTGATGTTGGCCACAAGTTTTCCATACACAGTAAACGACAATACTTGATCAGGGAAGGGCCTGTTTACTTTGTCTAGGCCAACTTAGTCTTCCATCCCTCCGTGGCCAGTAAATGACGGCCAGCTTCGGCCGGGAAAGCAATTGCAGGTGTGATTCATTCTGTCGTGGATAAACGCTTGGGTGTCAGGTAAAACTATGTGATTTCTTGACAACGCGTGCCATACCTGAGCGCTTCTGCGATGAGATTCCCTCGTGAAGAGGCGCTGTATCAAGTGTCCTTTGCCTTGCCTGTAGTCAAAACCGTTCAGCTACATGAGATTTCATTTCATACCCTTACCGGGGCTTCGCACCAAGACAGCTCACAGCTGTCCTAACTTCCCTTTTTTCAACAGATTGCTTGCGGCTAATTTGCCCTGAAAATGTGATGTTCTGTGCTTACAGGAAGTGACGCGTGTGCGCTGAAGTTAGCCGCGTTGACATTGCTCTGATATGCGCATCATCAGACGGCGATATCAGTCGCTGCGCCGCTACTTCCGGTTCCGGTTTGGATTCCGGACGTTCATGGTGTCGCTAGCGGCCATCTACTTCACGGCGACGTACGTGTTTCACTCCGGTCTGAACGGGCCGCCGCCGCCACTGCACGATCCGCGGCCGCTGAAGCGTTGGGATGCGGGCGGCTCGGACGACGATTTGCGACTACAGCAGCATCAGGAGCTGCATCGACGAAGGGCGCCGGCTGTCGACCAGTTCGACCTGCAGGCCGCCTTCGACAACATACGTCAGCAGGAGCAACTACTCAGACGCCCGGGCGTGGTTCAAGAAGAACCACAGGACGTTACGCCGGACGTCAACATCCCGGCGTCGTGTAACTCGTCGTCCGTGGAACGACGACTTCACGGCGACGACTTTATCCCACTCAGTGGCGCCTACCTGCTGTCAGCCTTCTGGGATGAGAGACCTAACGACTTCGATAACCTGCACAACGGTACGCTGATCCGTATTATGTCGGTACTGCGTGACGCGACGCGGAGTGTGGATCTGGTCTGCGACTTTGGCGGCTCTCGACGATCGCCGGTGTCTATCTACGAGATGTGCGAGAATCATCACAGACCGTACGGCAGCTTCATACTGTCCTGTAACGTTCCAGACGACGTCGTGGAGGCGCCGTGTTTCGTAACGGTTGTGGCAGTGTCTGAGTCTGGCGACAAGCGAGTTGACGTCCCTGTAAGAACTCTGCGTCCACAGCAGTCCTTCTCGCACTCGTTTAGTGTCTGCGTTCCGCCGCTCTTTGGCGATTTACCGCCAGACAAACTCGTCGAATTTTTCGAGGTAGAACCATGCTGTATTGAAAAGTATTAAATATCGCTGATGAATAGAATGAAAAGTACACCACACGCACGCTATGAATTTGTGCACTAAAATTCAACGAGGATCGCGAAAATCGCGGTGATTTCCTAAAAATAATGATCACATCATAGTTTCTCTACCGTTTCTCTCGCGCGTCGTGAGACGCAGGCTATTGCCGTCGCAATTCCGTCCGCCTGATTGTCCATCCGTCTGTCAGTCACACTCGCGATGCACGCCTAACGGTTCAAGATATTGAAATACGGTTTGCACTGTAAGATACAGACGTCCGAGGCTTCTTCACACCAAATCGTACATTTAGGAGATCACCCTGAACAAATGTGTTAAACAGGGGTACCCAGCCCATCGACAGCGAAAATTTATCCAGTAATCTGCGATACTTCTTAAAAGGCGCAAGATACGATGTAAGTTAGTATAATTCACTGATGGGAAGTCGTATATGGGATTTTCAATGGTACCAAAATCGGTGACCTTGAATGACCTTGAACGGCGTTATGGTTTCTTATGGCCCTTTTTCGGCGTCTTTTCGACGAAAACGGTGGGTTTTGGAGCCTGTCACGTCAAACTGACAGGGACAGAAATGTATAGCCCAGATACTTTTGTGCAGGTCTGCGTGATATATCAGTAGTGTAGTGCACGTAGACTGTGTCACACGTACATGTTTTGCTTGTCATGGGATCAGGGTTGAAGATAACAGCAGAAAAATGTAAAGTCCGATAGTTTATTGCACGCGCAGAGTTACGTTTGTGTTCTAGAGCTGCCATGTCCTATGTATGACGTGTACAGTTGACGCTGGCACTCGGCGCCGATCATATTGTCATCTACGACTGGAAAACATCACCGTCAGCTCACCGCCTCGTTCGTCATTACGCCGCCAGGTGTCGTAGTTGGCGTCGTTGTACCATTGACGTCATCAGCTGGCGACTTCCGGATCCTGTCAGCGCCGGCATCTGGTACAATGGACAGTCGCTGGCCATACAAGACTGCCTGTACCGTCAGATGGCGGCCAGTCGCTACGTGGTGTTCAACGATATTGACGAGTTTCTCGTCCCACGGGCAAACCACGTTGCCAACTGGACCGACCTGGTGACGACGCTCGACCGCCCGCTCAGCTGTGGCTTCCAATTCCTCAGTGCCTTCTTCGACCCCACCGCCGTGCCTGCCGCCAGCCCGCCTGTCGAGGGCCACCTGCCGACGAAGCCCGACTTAATGACGATGCGGTCAACGCGGCGGTCGCTGCACTACAGCAGCGTTAGGACCAAGTGCATGGTACGTCCGTACGACGTCTTCGAGGCAGGAATACACCACATCAGCAAGCCGATCTGGGCTCATCTGACCGTCGACCGCGTGAACACCGAGTTGGCGCTGCTTCATCATTATCGTACATGTGTGGCGATGTACGGCATGAATTGTGATGGTACGGTAGAGGATTTGACCATCAGACGCTACTTCGACCTCTTAGCTGGAGCAGTGGCTGGCGTATGGAGCGAACTGGAAAAAGTTTTGTAGCGGGAATTATTTTTAACAAGGGTGCCTATACTCCCAGGAGGGTCTGGGGTCCGTGAAAGGGTTACACGGGGTGCATATACGGAAAAGGTAACAAACTAAAGGCAAGGAGCACTGGATATGGCGCCGCTTTGTGAGGTATACCTCGTCACTCAGGCGCTCAGGTATGGCACGCGCTGTCAAGGGATCACACAGGTTTACTTGCTACATAACGCATTTATCTACGAATGGAATTAAGTATGATAGCTGCCTTTGCCTTCTCAGTCGAAGCTGGTTCTCATTTGCCGACCCCGGAGGGATGGACGACTGAGTTGGCCTAGGGTCTTACTGTTCAGGATCATCGAGTCGTTTTGGGAGATTAAGTTCACACGGAGTGCGGCCTTCATCACGCTAGTCTCCAAGCCCATGTCCGTGCTTTTCAGAGGCACCAGTGTGTCCGCAAAATCTCTGAATGGACGGAAACACAACGAACACGTTTGACCGCATTTTTCAGTTTATGTGCGTGTCAGGCAGTAGTCACTGAAGGTCTCCCAAGAACTATTCAGAAACTAGTATTTTTGATGTGTTAAATTTTTTTACGTGGCTGAATACTTCTGATAAGTACACTGGCATTAGTACAAATCAGAAGAAAACGAATTTTAATAAAGGCAGTAAAATGTCGTGAGTTAGCTGATAAAATTACTGTTGCGGTTTGAATCAAAAATTGTTATGGTGTTTGTGTAGTTAAATACATTATTCTTTTGTATTTTATTGTAAACGTTTGAAATTTTCAGCCAGCTGATGAACAGAGCAATGTCTGAAAGAGGCCCTATTTTCGTTGGAATACATTCCCTTTAGCGTGCATCGTTTATTTTTGTTGTGTTGTGAAAGCGTATAATTTAAGGCGAGAAGTTCGTTAGATTATATATTTACAGTTATTTTGCATCATTGTTCGAGAACTTTACATCGTTACATCTTCATTTGTCATATCTTGCTCTGTATGACAGTCATCGACTGCGTCCAATACAGGCTTGTAACTCAGAACGGGAAGTTCTGAAACGTTTGTGTAATTTTTGTGCAATTTGGCAGAAATATTTGTCATGATATGGTTTTCATTAGCCACATAGTTATGTCAGCCAGTGGGGTTCCGGGACGTTGAGCATTTTACACATACATGTAGTGACATATATGTAAGTAGGAACGGCGTCGGCCAGCGCCAGCGAAGTGGTGGTGGTGCTTTTTGTCATGTCGGTAAATATACGAATAAACCTATTAAGGGTTTCATCGGCTAAGTGAAGTTTGTCATATTGCAGATGACGAGAAAGTATCACCTCGTCCATGTGTATTGTACTTATTGACATGACACCTTCAGCGCTCTCGATGAACTAACAGAGGATTCTGACGATAAACTATTCTTCTCATTTCGATGTTGCATGTGCGTTTGTCATATGTTATTAAAGTACTACTTACTTACTTACCACAGAAAGGAAATTTGAGATTTAGCCAAGGGTAATCAGGTCAGTGACCTCGGAGTCTCGGACGGGAGTAAATAACTGCCGCTTCTGGTGGCTCTGTTATAATGTTAGTGCTTTAGTACGAACTGCAATAGACGGTATTAATTCGTGTTCGTCCGTCATCACTGTGTTAATTACGTTTGGGTATGGCGTGCTGCAGAGTGGCGCCACCTAGTGAACGCAGTTAAAAACGTACAACCGGCCGAAACCGTCCTTTTTGTTCGCACACGGAAACCTGGCGACTTTCACTGTCCAGATACAATGATGTCCAGTTATATGCATTAGCAGCTACGATATTGACTTGTACGCCTGTCAACTGTACGTTGTACTATGATTTGTACGTTGTATTGACCATTGTGTGGTATGATTTGAGTCGAGTCTGTGATATGATCCTGTGTGTCTCGAGCTGTACAGTTCGGTTTACTTTTTCGTATGTTTAAATATCATTCGTGTACTTCGGTGATTGAAAGTTGTAAATATGAACATAATATTTTACTACTGTTGTTTCTGAAATATTCTTACTAAATAATAAACTTTGCTGCCACAACAACCCAAATTAACGCTATAGAGACATTTTAAGAAAATAGTGTAAATTTTCTGAGCTTGGAAGTAATTTTATAGGGACAAAATATGTCAGGGGGCTGAGTCTTATACCGACCGCCCCTTTAATACGTCCCTGCATCCGACGGAACCACGGCAGAGTTAAAGAAGTGTGTTATGAAGTGCCTTACTTGCCAACCGATTGTGGATTGTCTTTTGTTTTCCGACATCAGTAGAGACGCCACAGCGACTAGCACGTGCGTTTCTTGTACGTATACTGTACATTGTGTTCCGATAAAAATATCCACGTTTTTTTCTGTCGTTTTCACAAACTTTGATCGATTTCTATAAAATTTCGTACACAGCATACTGAAACAATCTGCAACACAACATAGGCCTACTGATTCGTTCACCTCGCACACTTAATATTGCCACACTACCTTGGGAAATTTACATTTTGCAATGATAACTTGGTCAACCAAATTTACACATTACCATTGTGCAAACCAAAAAATATCCAGTTTTTCACACAGTCATTGTCCTACTGAGCCTAAGTATTACAGCAGGCATTCACAACAGCCTCCTGTTTCAAACACACAGGCCTGAAGTATCGGATTTCGTTTTTAAAAATCGTTTTAGCAGCGTTTTGATCGATCAGATCAGACAAAATGTGCTAAAATCATGAATTAATTTTTCCAAGGTATTGACATTTGCACAGTCTGTTAGGTTTTAGTTTTTAGATTCTATTGTGCTATTCTTGTGCTTTTATATTCTGTATTTCTTAACTGTATATTTTTGTGTATGTACATACACCTATCGTGTGCTACCTTTGTGGTGTAACAATAAATGAATGAATGAATGAATTGTACCAACAACTCGCAGGTGAGTTGGACATGTTAATAATCCTTGTGTTGCAAATTTCTTCAGTATACTGCGTGCCAAATATTATTGAAATCGGCGAACGTTTGTAGAAACTACATGCAGTAGCGTAAAGATGTGGACGTTATTTGGTACACGGTGTACATCTATTATAACAAACAGCAGCTCGTTTAGGGAGCCGTTTAAGTTTATTTGTAATATCTGCGCGTTCGTCATTGGTCATATTTATCCGTTGTTAGGTATTGTTTTGTGCGTGCACTTGTCGCTCGGTTGTGTTGTGTATTTATTTTAATATTTTTCTCACAATTGTTAAAACATAGTTACATTTGCGGTTGCATAGTAACGAGTAATTTTGTGTGTTGTGAATCAAGACACGAGGTGCTACGCATGCTGGTCACCGCGAAATGCGTCGTGTTAGTCCTGTAATTCGTTTGTGTAGGTTTTCGTTGTGTGCGTGTTACGTGTAGTTGCAATCGATATCAGTACCGTACTAACTTGCCGATATTTTTTGTCTACCATATGTTTCGTAACTATAACTGCTGTTAATATTGAAGCCAGTCTGTGTGATGGTCTGAATGGCAGCAGCTATAGGCCTATTAAGACCCGATTGCACCGAACACGTCGTGTTCACTGATGATGTAATCCGAGTTTTAGCGTCACAGCTGTTCGCAAAGACTTAAAAGACATAGCGTGCATTGCATGCCCATCGCTTAGCAGCGCCATTAGTCAGCCTTACGTGTCATCGCAAGTTGTCTTCGTTTCTTATTTTTTCAACGGAACAGTATTGGGGTTTCCAGTTGACCGCCGGGGTCCAGAGACAACAAATGATAGTAAAAGTAAAGATAGAGGACACTATATAGCGCTCTTCGTGAGTTGAACCTCACCACAGGAGCACTTAGGTATGGCACGCGTTATCAAGCTATCACATAGTTTTACTTGCACACGCACGCGATACGAAGCATCTTGACTCTGAAGCTGTAGCTGATACGTGATATTCGATTGCCAAGATTTTTGCACTGTCCAGTTTGTTGGCATCATAATCCTGCTCGTTTCGGTGAGCACCGCCTATAACGGGTCTTGAAATTAGTGGGGGAGGGCGCGAAAACAACGGGGAAAATTTCGACTGTGACCATGTCCGTTTTTAGACCATATCGAACACGTCAGGTGCGTCGATGACCCGCGCGTCTGTCTCACACGGGCGCGCTGTGCTAAAACGACTGAACTGATCGATGTCCTGTTTGGAGTGGAGATTACTGGAAAGTGGAAACCCAAGAAACGTCGTATTAGATGGGTGCCCATCACCACTGCGGGGGAGAGGGCATTCGATGCGGCCTTTGCCAAACTACTTTGGCCACTTATACGTAAGGTCCGATTCCGATAAGGATGTGCCGCGGCTCGTCTTTCTGTTGTCGTTGAGATTTGAATCAGTTCATGCGGATTCCGATGTCATTCCAGTAGCATCGGCTACTGACACCGCGTGATTGCAGTGTGTGATGTATTGCTAAGTTTCATGTTCATTTTCACCAGATGTCAACGATCTATCTGTTTAGATGATTAATTTCACATTATGTGATGTGCGGTTTGTTTCATGTTTTCGACTCGACCGTAGGTTCTTGTGTAAAGATGAAAAGTAAAGGTTCCGACACTTGTCGCTTCGTATGGGTTCCGGGGCTTAGAATAGACCCACTCCGTCTCCTGGCCGGATGTCGTAAAAGGCAACTAAACCAGGCACCCCTCAACCTCCGCGGCCTCATCTGATTACTGATGATGGTCTGGAGTAAA
>Ga0126335_1001525_pt1 | contig 13072 bp, 8 predicted proteins | sample OlaspJWI45metaG_FD_108409 | JGI IMG/M metagenome (GOLD analysis project Ga0126335, IMG submission 108409) | Marine gutless worms symbiont microbial communities from Oahu, Hawaii - Olavius sp. 1 OAHU.JWI-45 metaG | ecosystem: Host-associated > Annelida > Digestive system > Unclassified | place...
GATAGGCTTCAGTCCCACCAGAACCACTCCACTATGTTACAATATGAACTAGGCTAACTGTAGGCAACCGCCTCTAGGCTAATCACAGCATAAGGGTCCCAGTGTGACAAAAACCCAATCTGCAATACAGCTACGTGCTAATAAAACAACAACATGTCTGACCTGGCTATGCTGAGCTCTCATGGTCTACCACGATGTGTCAACTGACAAGCCTAGCATCGAGCAAAAACGATAGGCCTAATGCTCGACGTACAGTGTAATTTGCAGACCTTGCATCAAGCGGTCAAATCATCACATCAGGCGAAGTACACGCGACAGGTCTAATTGCGCCATTAATGTGCAGATATGTGTGGTGCAAAGCGGTAATTGAACGAAAAACGGTAATAATGTCATAGTCACTGGTGACGAAAAACTGGTATTTGCGTGTAAATTAGATCACATACAGGCCCACTGTGAAGTACGGACTATTGCGACCGATGATTCCGTAGCGTGGTGTGTCAACTGTCATTTATTTAATTTTAAACAGATGGAATACGCTGGACCAGCACCTAGCATCAATGTGTTTAAATCTAGATTAGCAAAATTACGGATAAACCGGATAGGCTTCTTCGTGTATTAGTTCTAGGTCTTTCTTGTGTGATAATCTGCCGGTGAAGCAATGTCGCAATGGTCGACGTCACAGAGTCTACGTGATAGATTGACGTGACTCGCGACTCGCCAGATGTCGCCGTTTGTTAGTAAGTCGCCGCCTTGCAGAGTGTGAGGTCTACCTAACTCGTCTCAACGTCAGCTACATTTTACTCGTCTCCAGCGTCCATACACCATACGCTGTGATGTCACGCCGCGTTGTTTATGATAATAAAAGGTGCTACAGCATCATTATGCGTTATGGACGGCCATTTTCAAATATCACCATCTTCGACATAATCATATTACTACTTTGACTGTTTAAGGCGCCATTTTTAACGTTTTCGCGACAGTTTCACTTACCGGCAGCAAGTTACAGCAACCTGAAACGTCGATGGCCCAGAGCTTTTCTAATTTCGCCAAAAGTGGCTTAAATTTTACACAAATTATATACTGTCAAAAATTAGTCATTGGGCTACATTTCGCTTGCATAGTATGGGTCGGAAGTCACTGCTAAATCTGAAGTGCAGGCTGTTCGTACCGATGCATAGTCAGTATTATTTAAAAAGTGTCAACTAGTAAATCTATGGCAAGCCCATTGTGCATCTGCCGCGCCAACCGATCACAGACTGAGACAGAAAGCACAACCCGATCGTTATATGCGTCTTTCGCGTATAGGCGGGCAGACGCATAAAAGCAAGTTTCAGTAACGCGGTAAATGGATAAAATCGACTACAGTAGAAGATATTCGCCCGTTTGTGTCGTTTGCACGTTGTACGTCATTTAGTGTGAACGTAGCGCGGAGCGACGCGTCTGGATTTATACGACAGTGCGCGACGTACGGTGCGACTGCTACGGCAGCTGGTCGAGCTGCGCCGGTGTGATTTGATGTAGCCTACGTAGCAGCAGCAGCAGCAGCAAGTGTAGCATCGTCGCGCGTGGCGTTCTGCCGGCGTCAATGCGACACCTGATGCATTCGTCAGCACCGGACCACACACAGGACGTGCACGTGCTACATCGAACTGTAATTTAGACGCCCGCTTATACGACGCACGTCCTGGGAACTCAGCTGAACGGTAAGAACTCTTATTGCGTGTCGGCAAAACAGTGTAGCACTACTGCTGGCGTACGCGTTTGTGTAGACGGACTTCCTCGCTGACTGGTTTGCGCTTTGCAGTCTGCTGTTACTCTATCGTGTGTTGCGTAAATGACAGCGACGTTTCTATCAAGTCGCCGTCAGACTGATTTGCTATCAACCGACTGCAATCGACTTATCGTCTAAATTATAAGGCATGATAGCCGCTACGGTAGTTCTAGTACGCGTTCGCACGGAATGTTTCCTTCCCGGAGTAATTTTTACTATTTCGAATAACAACTGTTCGCGTTAAAACAGATCGAAATATGTCGGTCCATGGTTGCGACTGGCAGCAGAAGTCGTCGTCGACGAGCATGCGCAGTCGTTTGTTGGTGTTCACAGCCTTTCCGGTTTTGAGCGCCGCACTGTTGGCGACGTGGGTGGCCGGTGTGAGTTCATCATGGCAAGGCGCCGGCTCGTCAGCGGCGTCAGTCGGCGCGACGTCGCAAGCGTGTGTTTACGAGGGTCATTTAGTCACCGACAAGAACTGGTACGGCTACCTGGCCAACATCACCGTGATGACGACTGGACGGCTCACATTCGAGTTCGTCTACCCTGCCGACAAGTGCTGCCAGAACGTGCTCTTCTACTCCGAGGACCAGATGGCGGTCATCAACGCCCGGATGAACTGCTGGCAGAAAGAGTACCCGCTGCGCCCAGAAGATGACCAGATACTGCGTCTGACTCCGCGCTTCTCGTGGTCCGGATGTCACAAGACGTATCCTAACAACGTCCCGATGTACGTGTGCAAGGGCGGCCGCAGTTTCACCGTGGATCATCATCGTCATCAATACGGCCACCAGCAGCAGTCACAGCAGCATTACGACCAGCATCAGCCGGGCTGGAGGCAACACCGGCGTGGAAGTGATGGCGTCGGTCACGGCTACACGACGTGGGGCGGCTCCAGCGGCCGACCAGCACACAGTCGTAACCGACCAACGACCTGGTACATCGCACTGAGCAACTGCGGTTCTCTTTATGGGCTCGAACTACGCTACCGAATGGAGGTATTATAGCCCCAAATACTTTATACAGAACATTGATATATTCTCCCTGCTTATTATGCAATCAGTAATATCAACGGAAGCCTGTGTCGTGGACTAAAGACAAACACTGGTGCAGATGATGTTCTGATATAATCAATTGCAAGCTAACTAAAATTACTTTAAAAGTTTATGTATCTGAACGACAATAGATATGCAGTGTTTCATTTAATGCAAAACATCTAAGTGTTTTTGTTACACTGGATCATTGTCGAAACCGTGACCGTCAGAATGTGTAAGCTTAACGCTATAGTTTTTAAATGTTGTCAGTGTAGTGACGTAGAACGAAGCACGTTTGGCCGAGTTCAGTGAATTTCTCTTTCGCGTCCGATATCACGAGTGATTCGTCTGCAGGTTTATGGTCACGTGGGCGAATGTCGGACGGGCATACCGGCGCACTTTGACTACTATCGTCCGGGCGTGTCCTCTTTTGGGTCAGCGCCGTCTCCGCGACCCGTCTTAGCCGCTCCGGACTCCGACGCCGACAAGTCGCAGGTCGCCGTGGCTGACGCCGCGGCAGCTGCAGACGCTGAAGCGACGACGCGATGTGTCGCGGAGGGCGACATCAACACAACGGATACGTGGTACATCATCGGCAACGCATCGCGCACCACGACAGACGGCGTCAGCAGCAGCGGCTTCAAGTACGACTTCAGCTTTCCGCAGAGCATGACGTTCCTGCACATGGGCATCTACGGCGAGGCAGAGCAGATACGACTGCAAGAGGAACACAACAGTTGCTGGGACAAACATGGTGTTATTCCTTCGCAGAGAGTCCACGACCGGGTAAGACTTAGAATACTGTCTAAGACGTCCGTGTCTGGCGAGTTGTTTAAATCAATACCGACAGACGTTGCACAATAAACATGACGATACTCTACGGTTAGTGCCAGTAACCCCTCTTACAAATCCACTATTTTAAGCTCATGTTATTACAATCTATTATTACCAGATAATGCATGCAACTAATGTCTGTGACCGTTCCCGCGCTGCGACTCTGAAGTTGCGACCTTATAGTGGAATAGAAATCTGAATATTATCATTAAAACATCTGTCGTTGACCGGTTGGCGGTTGTAGATGTTGGAACTGAGTACGCGGTTCGGCTGTCAGCTAAAGAACACGACCAAGTTCGGTTTGAGTTACGTCTGCAGCGGTCGGCGTCCCTTCACGCCGGGTCCTGCCGGCCCAGCCGCCGGTTCAGAGCGTCAGATACTCGTTGCCATCTACAACTGCCGCGTCGAACAGCTGGTCACCCGCTACAGGATCGAGATGTACGGTTTCGTGTGCAATTCCGGCACCTCCTGGAGTATAGCGTTACCGACACTGAAGAGCCCGATAGTATCGGCTGTACGAGCCGTTATCAATATCGCATTCGCTCGGCCGCTGGTCTGCCTTGGCGGCTTTGTTGCCTTTGCATCATCGATCAACCCGATGATGCCGTCCTAGATTCCTTGCTGCAGCAGCTAACGCATTTCTTTGTTATTTTTCGGTGTGATAATTCTCGTAAACTCTGTTATCGATTGTATGTTGATTTCATTATGACGGATTATCACCGTCGGCAGTGTACGTTATCGGTTTGCAACAAGTAGGCTGTAGTCCATAAGCTTGTGCGTGCACTATTAGCAATTTACCATTTGTCCACTTTTCCACATTAGGAAAAAAACACTAACTGTAATGTTTGACATTGTAAATAACGACACTGGTTATCACTAATTTTACGTGGCTTTACAAATAAATAAATAAATAAAAATGTGGTCACAATTTTTGTGTGAGCCATGATTCGCAATGTATCTCGGAGTTGGGCAAAGTTTTTTTAGCCAGCTTGATTCTACCCATCAAATTATTATACCTTACCTAACTACACATGTGAGCCACCTTGCGCTGTCCCACAAGGACCCACCATAAACCAAACCCTCGGAAGGACACTGTAGACGCTAGCATTTTGTCCGAATTTTCATGATAAAGACAACGGCACAGCAGAACAAAGTTTAGCGGGATTCGTTTGACTAAAATTGCAACACATTTAACAGCGAATAATCGTGCTGGTGATGAAAAAATAGTATGCATAAGGTCCCTACATGTAGCGTAAATTAGTTAACAAATGTGCTTCTATTACGACGAGCTGTTGTAAAACAAACACTGACTTTATTAAGCCGACCTATTCCGACCTACTGATGAACCCAACCAATGTTGACTTATATTACTTATTATGCGGCAGGTCATTTGGATGGGGTGTGTAAGTAATTTAGTAATATATTTTATCTATATTTTTCTATACTTCCGGTTACCTCTCCATTTCACCCGTATAAGAGTTCTATAATACCAACCATGGTACGACTACCATGGTATAACCATGACTGTACCATGGTAAATGAACCATGGTGGTAGGCCTACTACGGACCATGGTACGATGGTCGGTTCTGTCGTGGAACTCCTATACTGGCGAATTTAGGCAAGTCACCGGAAGTAGATAAATGGCTTAGTAAAAGCGGACCTAGGATAAATAATCATATGTCTACTTAGACGCGCTATTGTATGCATGTGTGCGTGTCACGTGTCTGTGAAAAGCTTGTTTAATGCTGTGCCTCATTTTTGTTGGCATGCTGGCGCTCGACTAAGCAACTCGTATTTTCAGTCTTTCTGTCCCTATACACCGTGTTCGAAAAAATGGAACCAATAGTGTTTCAGGCATAATTTTGACAAACACAAATATATAGTTGTAATTTTTGCATGGACTGTTGTTAAGGTAATGCAAAACCAAACGAACACAATAATGTCCACTGCACCTAAACAGTTTCACTACTTTACTTTGTGAATTAAACGATCGTCATGTATTATAACGCACAACGTCATAACTGGCACCTGCAAGAAAATCAGACCGGAATATCAGCCTGCAGTTGTTCGATTCGACTAATCACCGAAGGCTTCAGAGGCCGCAAATATCGCAAAAAACACAATGTCAGAATTAAGCTGTGTCCGAGGGGAGCACATACCTGCGCGCGGCCACTTTTTCGCTTTTGTGACCTTGATATTAACCCCATGACCTTGAAACTCGAAAGTGGCCTAGATATTCTGAAAGTGTACCTTCACACCGAAAATGAAGTTGCTAGATTGAGACATTCGAAACTCCTAACTGTCGGTATACTCTGTCTCGTAGATTAAACAAGTAATGCTAAAAAGTCTTTCCATAGAGCGTTTAATGTCGTGTTTGGCAACGTCGGACGTGTTGCATCAAAGAATGTTGTTGTAGAATTACTCAAAACCAAATCTCTCCCAATATTGCTGTATGGTTTGGAAGCATGTCCACTTACAAGGACACAACTTAAGTCGCTAGACCATTTCTAGTAGCTTTAGAAAAAATTTTAATGTCAGCTCGAATGAGATTGCCTACTCGTGTAGGTGCATGTTTAACTGTGCAGATATTGAGGACATTCTACTTATTAGAAAAAAAGAAAATTTCTGCAGAAATATTGCTTGTTAGATAATGTCGTTTGTGCCCTATGTAGACATCAAGCTGATATTGACAGCTGATATAATGACAATTTTTTGTATAGTATATTGCATTGTAATGTGTATTATTATCTATTATGCTACCAGTGTACTGGTGAAATAAAGCTTTGTGTAATTTGGCAAACGCTGCATCGATCTCCCTCCCCTTCGCTGTTGGGAGGATTAAGACCCCCGTCTAACACAATGTTTCTTAGGCCCCCGGAGAGTGTTCACCCCAAACAGAATCTTGATCAGTTCAGCCGTTATTTGCACAGTGAAGCCGAGTTAGCCGCGTGACAGACAGACAGCAAACTGACAGACAGACACTGGAATCATCGGTAACAATAGTCTGCATCTCATACGAATATAGCTCTCAAGGTCAAAGGTCAAATATCACCAACTTTTAACCACTTCTAGCGTTCACTATGATGCATATTCCTACCAAGTTACAGCAATTTCTGAACAGTAGTTTTCGAGATTTTGTGCGGACAGACATACATACGCACACACGGACGCACACACAGACGCCTCAAAAAACAATACCTGCTTGCAAAACATTTCCTGAAATGACTACAACCCGTCCTGACACAAGCAAGCTGAAAGATGACGCAAATTACACACAGCTGCGCCGCTGCGGTAATGACGGCGTGATCCAGCTTGGTTCACTCGATGATACGATGTTTGAGGTCGTCGAGATCAGTGATGTGTGTTTTGTACACGTCCTCTTGCAATGCGCTCCACACGCTGTAGTCAACCGGATTTAAATCTGCGAGTTTGGAGGCCACAGAAACAGCGAAATGAACTCTGGTGTTTTTCTTTCTAGGAACTCCACGGTAGTGGTGCATTTTGATGACGTCACACTTGTCATTACGTAGTGTTGTGCAGGCACTGATTGTACTTTTTTAAATAATTTTTTCAGTTACTTCAAATGTTGAGATGAATTTTGCTAGAAATTACGAAAATCTGTTGAACTTTGTCGAAGTTATGCATAAACTACTAGTGGTTCCATTTTTCCGAACATGTTGTATTTATGTATGCACACGCATATTGATTATTCATCTACAGTTTTTCAGCGGCAAACTTCTGTTAGTTACTGCATCAGTTATTAGTTGGCGCTGTAGACAGGTGTCTCGTTAACATGTCTACCGTGTCATAATCTCCCCCACCGACGTCAGTTATTAATCTTTTACAGCGTATGAAACCCTGCAGGGCGCCAGACCAGTCTCCTGCCGAACGAAATAACTTTTTGTAAAAACACGACCGCGTGACACGATAAGACGTGTCCGTAATCTAGTAATATATCTATGTTATCTATGGTTTTCTACGATACTTCCGGTGACTGATCTCTCCATTTCAACAGTATAAGAGTTGCATGATAACACCTGCCGTGGTACGACTACCATGGTACAACCGTGATTGTGCCATGGTAAGTGAACCATGGTTGTAGTGTGGTTGTACTATAGTCGTAGTTCATTTACCATATTTGTACCATAGTAAATGAACCATGGTAAACGATGGTTGGACCACGATGTGACTACCGTGGTTGAACGATGGTACCGTACCGCGGTCGGTCGGTTCTGTCGTGGAACCCACATACTGGTGAATTTAAACAAGTCACCAGAAGTACGTGAATGGTTTAGTGAAAGTTGATCTAGGATAAATAATTATTTGTTTACTTACATGCCCTGTAGTCTCTTTTAGAGCACGATTTCGTCTGTATAGCACAATGGTTGTTAGGTCGTGATAAAAAATACTTGATCACAAGGGTTATGGTGCAGAGTTTCACACATTGCAGTGTATACAGTTTGCTTATTGTACACGATGAATATTAGGCTATATATGAGGCTTTCCGGGTCCGAAAATACCATGGTTTAAACAAGTTTCGGCCATTGTCGGACCACGGTTGTATCATGGTTCAATCGTCTGATTTTATGATCCGGAAAGCATTATAGCCGAATGTTATTCTATTTTTCTCACAGCTTCTTTGTCTAACTGTATTAAATTCATTCGTTCGTTTTAAAAAAAGTTTTTAGTAATTAGCAAATGTCGTTGCACTGCAACATGAAATGCTTGACTTACTGCTCGAACTGGCTTGAATATGCAGTAATTCAGTGGCTTATGAATTTTATAGGTTCATAAATTGCCGCATTTCGCTCGAAATACTGTCGCGTTCGACTTCCACTCCACAGCGTGTATGAGGCCGCTAATTTGCTTCGCAACCATAGAAGCGTATATCATTGAAGATAATTCGCGACGATTGCGGATTGTTCGGTCACGTGCCTGCAGGTGTCCGTAGGTATGTTTGTATTGTTGACGATCGTCATATAATTGCCATCGTTAGCGCTGCTTTGTCATACGTCACGGCGACAGCTAGCACGGTCGCCGACGCAGTTCATTTTCACGTCATGTTCGGCGCGGCAACGGGCACCGGCCGGTAATTGCTTGTGGCATCGCATTGCGCCGTTCGTCACGTCCGTCTTTCTGCCGTGAGACGGCGCCCGCCCGGCCAGTCGGTTCTCCCGCCGGGCGAGGCGAGCTTTTCTCGCCGTCAGCAGCCGTCGATCAACGAGGGACGATTGCCGACGTGTGCTCATTAGTGTATGGCGGCAGCGGCGTCACGGACCGCTATCGCTACCTCTGCCACGTCGCGTGTGTGGCCCGTACCTAGGCGCCGCCTACAATTGCAATCAAAGCGGCTTTGCGTCAGATTCGCTTACTGCAGCTCGATCGCCGCTGTTCATTCGAGATCTTTTTCTTGTAAGTGACGAACGGTTGCATCACAAATTCACAAGTACCTAGTACAATGGGTTTATAGTCAACTCGGCCCCAAGGCGAACTTAAAAACTGTAATCCTAACCCTAACCCAAACCCTAACTGTAACGAGTTCAGACGAGCCCACTTGAGGACGAGTTGACTGCCATCACCCGTCTAAAGCAGGCTATAGTTGTGGAATGAAGTTTAATGTCGTTCAGCTTGACTCCACTGCAAGAAGTCGTCAGTTGAGCCCAAGCAGAAACAGTCTATAAGCAGAATATGAAGATGAATATCTCTGTGCAGCCAGTGACTACAGACGTCGGCTAAGCGGAGCAGCATTTATCGAAGTAGGCCTAGATCTTTCGGTCGGTGCTCAGCGAATGAACGGCGCGAATCACTCAAGCGTGATTTCGGACACAGATAGGCCCCGACTGACCTAGGACTTACACACAGCTCATTGATCTCCAACGTTTACTCGCTGGTTTCACCGAGCACAATATCGCGTGCCCCGTCTTCATCGCAGATTAACGTTGCCAAATTTACCGATTTACGGCAGGAAAATTCCAGGATTAAAAGCGATTTTCCGAATTTCGCATAGGCCTATCCTGTGTGCAGGACTTAGTATAGTAGGCCGTCGTCTACGCGTCCATGTACAGCAGAGTTAGCTACATATAGCAAAGACGTATATTAACCGCGTTTTGTAAAAGCTAACAACCGTATATCAGGTATCGACACAATAGTCAATTCATGGATGACTGAAACAGGGAAAACGATAACTGTGAAGAAGCCAAAATACTGAGGTTGGAAATGTAAGAATAGACATTAGAACATTGTTGACTTTTAATCAAAGGCGGTATACCACACGCGTTATACCGGCGCGATCTTGACCCGATGACCTCGATATGAATTCGACCTGCACTTTCGGAAGATGTGTCTGCATGCCAAAAATAAACTGTCTAGGTCAAGGGTTTCGAAAGTTATCGCGTTGCATATAGGTACGTACTTACATACGCGCAGAAATATATTCCACGCCGCTACGTGCTTGGCAAAATACGGCATCAAACTGCAAATGGGAAAAACTGAGGAAACTAACTAATGCACACCCTGTAGCTCAGTGCTTGGGATTCTGTTGCTTGTGCGACCACCGAATGAATCATCAGTGACTACTCCGATCCGATTCTACAAGTATAGCCAACGTTGTTGCAAGCATATTATTCAGACTGATCGACAACGACGCAAGATGAGTTGAGCGTCGGCGCGCATCGATCAAAAGCGGCAAAAGCGGCGGCGGGACATGCACTATCGCCCAGCTTCGTGGCACATCACAGCGCACACGCAACGGCCAGGATCCGGCATAGTGAAAGCACGGTCGACGCCGCCGGCTGACGTGGAATTGCGCGGCAGAGGCGGCGGCTACCGCCATGGCACGCACGGCACGCGATCGTGCCCCAAGGGCCGTTAACGCGGCGACGACGGTGTTCCACCGGGCAGGTTGGAATCAGTGTATTGTCGGTCTTGTGGGCTGTGGAGACGCCGATCGATGCAAGGAGATCTCTTGCGAGTCACTTTTCTGTCTGCGTTTATCCACAGATGTCTGTTACGCTTGCAAAACGGCCTAATAATGCCAACCGGCGCACGGTTATCACTGCTTATCAGTGGAAATAATGCGGCAGGCTACTAAACAGCCAGTGTCCGTTATCAGATGCTAACAACTCAGTTCCCGTCGCAGTTACAAAAAAATTAGACCGATTTTAGGCCGCATCGAGTGCATAACGAGCATAATGCGGCCTATTGCGACCGATGATCCCGTAGCGTGGTGTGCTTGTCAGTATGTCACGCGCCCGTGCTATGCAATAACGGCTGAACGGATCGAGGTCCTGTTTAAAGATTTTTGAGAATTCAAGGCACGTTGTATCCCGACCTACCATAGCGACGGGAGAGGATGGAGAAAACATTGTATCCCGACCCCCCATGGCGACGGAAGAGGATTGAGAAAATGTTGTTTGTTGCAAAATAGGAATATTGGAATTTGCGTCGGCGTAAGAGGCATATGTTACATAGCTGTTACTATTCGATGCGGCCTTCGCCAAATTAAATATCTCAATGTATCTAGACGAGATCAGCCCAAGTTCCAATAGCTGATATAGCTTTGGCGGGGATTGCTCGGCGAGTTCGGAGATCTGGGTGTGCAGTCGTACACACGCGTACACAAAAAGACGGAGGTTGGCAGAAAAATGTTAGCCCTTTCTGTTTGGGTGGCCAAAGTATTAAAGCTTGCGTAGAAGAAGGGCATATTTCTGAACAAGGAAAGAACTATGTAATCATACTTTTGACCGGGGATAGTCTACGGGTAAGTAAGCAGAGCAATCGATGTCGAATATGGCTACGACATACATGTATATGCGTAATAGCGCTGGTTAAGATGGGCGTAAATCCACAGCAGTATCGAGATTGTTGCGGTGAGCCTCAGCCGCGTATAACCTCATTGACCACGATTTCCCGCATAGTAATAGTTTGGCCAACTGCGGAAACCATCGTACTAACAGTTTAGCAGATGTAGTCGACGTATATCAATACACAACGCCATACGTACGCCTATTTAGTGCATAATCGCTGTGGCACATGTTTGGCAGAATGTGTTTGGAGTCAAGTTTCAAAAAGTTTTTCATGATACAGTTAGCTACCGGTATCAAGAAAACAGCAGAGAAGAATCACAGAATCACAGAAAAGAAAAAATTTGCCATCATTTAAGCACTTTCAGTTTTCTTCTAGCGTCAGCCGTGTGTGGTGGCGTGTGAAACTGCCAGGATTTTAGTTACATTGTCAATGTTCAGTATCCTGTGTCGGCAAAAAAAACAACGGCATATTTATACATTTTAGCATGTACGTACATAGCGTCTTCAAACCGCGGCAGAATACTGTAATTTTTAATTTAGTGACTCAAAAATCAGCAAAATCAAAATACAGAAATGTATTCCGCATTTACGTAATACACTAAACCATGAATCCGTTACAAAAACGGCTCAAAGTGTTCAAGTACTTTATTGCGATTGTGATTAAAACATAACGCATAAGATGCATTAAGGATCGACTGTGTATGCAATGCATTAATCGTTCGTAATCTGTAGAGCCCCTCTCCGGCTTTCGATTAGCCCTTGGTAGCGTGGCCTGGCCGAGAGTAGCTCGTACTGTTCCCCGGGAGACGAGGTTCGTAACTTCGTTCAGAGTGTTTAACGACGGAGGTTTGTGCAAGGCGACAGACTCGATTTTTTGACGTTACACAAACACGATACAGATACGCCGACAGTTACACAGGACATCAGTTACTCCGGACATCGACAGTTCCCCTGTTCCACTCCGTTCTCACCCCGACTCAGGTCTTGACGTCGGCTTCCCACTTCCGGATTCCGACTCCCGATCCGGTTCTCACCGTCCCAAAACTCCGAATAATCTCTCCCCGCGACCCCCTTCTCTGCCGCTCACCTAATTCCTGCTAAGGTAGAGCTTCCGGGTTGGTCGGCCGTCCCTTTTTACAGCCTTCCCTCATGCTCCGCCCCCTAATCGTTCGTAATCCCCTCAAAGTCCGCCTGTGTATTAAGAAAGCGAGTCTGCGTGTACTATGGTTGTATTGTGAACAGCTCTGTAGAATGGAGACATTTCTGCTGGTAGCGCTGACACACGACACTGCACGGTGTCAGGTGAGACCCGCCGTGTGTAGGCTATCTGTATCGCTGTGAACGAGACAGTCGTCGCAGCGGCACCCAACAACGCAATGTATACAGTTGCGTATGTAGCACGCAACACGACCGACGAAAGCTGGTTTGTCTGTCTTTCGTGTGATGGGACGAGATCTGAACGCGGCAGCTAATTAGTTTTGTTATCTCGGTGACTGCACGCGAATAACGATCTGCTAGATACGTCAATGTGTTTCGCTATTGACGCTAAGGACGCATTGTCGCCATTGATTGAATCTTACACTTGCTTGTCACTACACAGTGTCCCGGAATGCAGTGACAGTGGGTA
>Ga0126335_1001526_pt1 | contig 13068 bp, 10 predicted proteins | sample OlaspJWI45metaG_FD_108409 | JGI IMG/M metagenome (GOLD analysis project Ga0126335, IMG submission 108409) | Marine gutless worms symbiont microbial communities from Oahu, Hawaii - Olavius sp. 1 OAHU.JWI-45 metaG | ecosystem: Host-associated > Annelida > Digestive system > Unclassified | place...
AAAAAAAATTAAAATAATGATTTTATAAGCTAGTTATTGTGTTACAACACTGAATTTTGTGATAATGTTGGAAATAGTATTAGACATACAAGTGTGTATTATCATACTAAAGTACTATTGTGTTTGTGAGTTGGAGTCTAAAGTATAATGTATAAAAAATTGTTTGGTAATTTTGTGTGTTTGGATGAAAGATGCTGCAGTGATTCTGTGGAGACTGAATGATACTCCGCCATCTGCAAACCTTCTGCAGGACGATGAAGAGGAAAACCGCGAATCATGGACGGCTTTTAAAGTTCTCAGGTTTGTTTCGAGCAGAAATTGTTGTCAGATTGAGAATTTCTGTATATTGTGGTTTGTGAGGTTGTTAATAAGTTGTAATGGATGCTTCTGACTGTCATTTAAAAAAAATTTATACTTGTTTACCACTTGTATGGCACATTGAATACATGAGATGTGGACTTGTGACTTGTAGTGTGGTGTGTCAGTCTTTCTGTTTGTCTGTCACATGCTTGTGCTCTGCAAAAATGGCTGAATGGATTGAGGGTTTGCAATGGAGACTGTTGGGGCCAATAGCACATAATGTTAGATGGGGTCCTAGTCCCCTAAGGTGAGGGGAGCAGAGTGGGGGGGGGGGATTTGCCATTGTCAGTGTATACAAATACCGTTTTTTTGACGCGGCCTCCACCAAACTACTTTCGCCCCTTGCTAGGTTTTAGTTCTACATGTTATGAAGAAGATTTTGTGTTGCAAAATGTGTTGTAGAAGTCATCTGGAGGACGTTTATGACATCAGTTGGTCAGCTGATAGTAAATTGCTTCTTTCCGGCTCAGTTGATAATACAGCAATTCTCTGGGATGTTAAGAAAGGTATGCTACAGTTCATAAATTGTTGCAGACGTTATGTTTAAGCCAGTGTTGTGTGTATTTTATCTGTTGCTGTTCGAATTAACTACTGATGAGATCTTCATGCAAATTTCGTGATAGGACGAGGAAGTCTCCACTGTTAGATTTTGGAAGTGCTCTGGGTATGGGTCTAGGAATTTTTAAAGAATTCTTCGACATTACTAGATATGACATTTGTATATTACAGTATGTCAAACAGCACAACATTTTTATTCGCAGAGCCATGGACCAAAACACAGCTGGGTGTCATTGGGTTTGGTTGAGGGATGTGTTTCAGGCGTCTGTTGAAGTCAGTGGTATTAGTGAGGCTATGGCGATTGGTTTTTAGGCCCGTATAGAAATTTTCTTTTTACTTACTTCGTTGTAAAGCTGTATTTGTTGTGATGGCAATGTAGGTCATAAGTTGTGGATGTTCACGGAGCACAAAGGCTTCGTTCAGGGCGTTGCTGTTGATCCCCTCGGCCAGTATCTTGCCACCCTCAGTGATGACAGGTTCTCTGCTCAAGCTGGTTATTGTAGACAAGACGTACTGGCTGTGTGTAAGTAAGAAATTTTTTAGACACATAAGAGCAACGGAATCAGTGACTCGAGTCTTTACAGAGGCGAGCAGTAAAATTTTTTTACCGTAACGATTTATCTGGCAACTTACGGAACAGCTGCTTAAGAGCTAACCTTCCAAATCTGCATGATGGGTGCAATTATTATTTCAAAAAGTAACTGAGTTGTGATGACTCGTGTATATGTGGAGATATTTCAATTTGTGTGATGTTTTACTTGTTGAATTCATTGTCAGACGAGTGTGAGGTTGTGCGTCTGGTGAGCAGAAGTCTGCGGCTGTTTTCTCTGACATCCAGACAGCTTGTCCATGACGTCAAGCGCATTCAGGCTGCGGGCAACAAGTCAGTCCGCATGTTCCACTCGGCCGAAACCATGAAGACATTCTTCCGTCGACTAGACTTTAGCCCTGATGGACTGCTGTTGATAGCACCCGCTGGCTGCTGGGAGAATGCCAGTGGTGCAACAGAGTCTGGACCATCTGCAGCCATCAACACTAGCTATGTTTTCTGTCGCTCAAATCTGACAAGGTAAGATCCAGTGATGGTTTTGCAGTGACGTCTTCAGGCATTGATGTTCGATTTGTCTGCTGCCAGTCACAGCATAGCGTTGCTGTGTATGTATTTATTTTGACATGATGTTCAGCAGCACAAATTTGATTTGTTTTTGATTTAAATGTGATAAGGCAGATCAATTATTACGCTGCATCTGATGCAGACCATTGCAGTTGATGGTCCCGGGCGTCTGTCATGCAGTTTGACATGGCTTCACGATGCAAACATGTCTGAATTGGTCGAGGTCTTGCTTGGGGTGGGAACAAGAAACATTGTATAAGACGAGAATCCCAATTTCCTCACAGTTTAGATGCAACCTTCGCCAAATTACTTTGGCCAGTTGTTGTACGTACAATTATAGCTAACTTGTCTGTTTCCATTTTGTGTGTTGTAACATTTATTCTATTAAGCTCTTCAATTCATCGATACCAGAGTGTTTTTATTAAGTTTTGAAATCTGTTCACGTGTGTAAACACTAAATTTTGTTTTGTGCATGTGCAGGCCAGTTGTGTCACTTGTTGGACCGTCTAAACCTACGTTGGTCGTGCGGTTTTGTCCTCAGCTGTTTGAACTCCGCAAGGTCCCACGTAAACTTCCACTGAAACAGCCTGGTAATATATTCTAACAAATACTAACTCTCTTTATGGGAATAACCTGTGTATTTAGGGCAAAGGATTAGAAACATCGTCATAGAGCACTGAAATTCCGATAAAGATGATGCATGCCTTCTATATTATTGGTTATGCCCGTCTGTAGAAAAATTCTGCTTGCAGTCTCTAACAAGCCAGCCATGGGCCTTAAGCACTCAGCTAATTGTGACAGAGTCAACACAGTGACTGAAAGAGAGGTGGTATCACAAGTGGCCGACACACGGCTGTGCATATGACACAGTTCCATCACAGAAGCATCGAATGACACAATAAGTGGGTGACCTAGTTTTTGGTTTGTTGGTTGGTCAGGTTAACAGACACACATACGTACGTACGCACGAATGCCTTTTGAACAGCTTTGCATGTGATAAGCTCAGCAACTTTAGGTAACTGGGCTGAAAATTAGAACTTTAGGGATAGATTGAACTGGGCTAATTGAAAAATGGCTGTGTGTAGCTTGTGTGTTATGTTTGGTTTGAATGTTTGACGCTTCAGAAAACAAAGAAGACGAAGAAGAATGGATGAAATATGAAACACTGTTTAGGTGAGTAATGTCCAATACAGCAAGTATTACAGTTGTGGTTACAGCAGGTTTCACTCATTTATGGCAAGTTTCTGACTAGCTGCATTGCATACATCTTTTCTGCCACATGCAGGCTTTTGGGCTGTAAGAGTACACACACTCTGTTTATTGGCTGGATGTTATAGCGTTCAACTAAACCAGTAGTATTTGTAGCATTATGTTTTGTGCTGTGTGTGTGTCTAGTCTACCGACTATTGTTTGCTTTAAATATTTGGGATTTTGGTGATTGTTATTTGTCATACTCAGTGCTGGTTGTCAGTTGATGGTCTGGGAAGACTCGTCTCCAAAATGGTCTGTTGTGCATCTATTGGGCTGGGAAACCCTGCTGACTCATGCTCATAGGTCGTGCTGGGTTGCTTTAATTATTCCATTTGTACCAGTCACAAGTTGTCCACGAAGTCAGTATGTCGATGGCTGCATATTCAGGTTGCCATATCGGATGGTGTTTGCGGTGGCGAGTGAAGATGCAGTGATGTTATGTGACACTCAGCAGCCAAGGCCGTTTGCGTACCTTGCAAACTTGCATTACCACACACTCAGTGACTTAACATGGTAAGCTCTAGTGTAGTAGTATTCTGTTTTTGAAAGTGATTTTTGTGTAACCAGTAGCTAAAGATTGTTCAAGGTCATTTTTTTCATATTTATATCTGTAAATAGCAAGACTTCTCAACATTTGTGGGTGTTAATGTGTGCATATTGTCACTATGTCAAGTATGTTGGTCTTTTATGTTACATAAGCTTCATTATATATTTGATTTTTTGGTTTTGTCGTGATTTCTGCTAATTAGTTTGTTAATTTATTGCAAGGAAAAAACTACTCAATCTTTTACACTACTGTTTAACACAAATATCCCACAGCTGAACTTCCCTCGTTCAACACATGAGCATTTACATGCTGTGTGCAGCACTGCTGTGATTTTTTGGATAACAGAATTTGCAGTTTATTGCTAATACTACCATCAGTTGTTTGTTGATAGCTTATTAAACTTTATTTTATGAAGTTTAATTATGTTTCTCAGTGATGAGTATTTGCAGCACAACAGATTGAATGTTGTTAGGCCACGACTGGTGCATGGTTGAAATAGTGAAGATAATAAAAAATTAACATTTTATTGCATAGATGTTTGTGTACTTGAATTGCAAGCAGATGGTGGCTAATTTTCAGGTCAGGTGATGGTCAGTTGCTGGTTGTATCGTCAACTGATGGTTACTGCACACTGATAACGTTTGATGAGAATGAATTGGGAACCGTCTACAAGAAGTGTGAGGTTATGGCACCTGTCTCGTCTCCAGTCAAACCTGCTCATCAGGCAGCTAAATGTTTGTCCGAGGTCCAGCCAGTTGTGATCAAGGAGTGTGGCATAGTTCAAAAATCACCCAGCGTAGTTCAGACATCTGCCGTCACTGAGCCAGTACGCATGGAGAGCTCTCCACAGAGGAAGAAGGCGAGACGTGTTATGCTGCAGACGCTTAGCACTAACATGACAGATCTTACACAAATTCCTCGTGAAACAACTGTCACTAAGACCGAAGCGACCAAGAATATTACAGTTGGTGAACCAGTATTATCAGACAGCGAAAGGTGTCCACCTGCAGATGGTGATGGAGACGATGCGCCTTGCAGTGGTCAAGTGGATACTTTCAGCAGTAGAACAAACTGTGATCTGGTGGCTGGTAGTTGTGAGCCTGAAAGCATGGATGTTTCTGAAGACATACCAGTTGCAAAGGTATGTACTAGTTTGTATGTGCTGTTGGGAAATTTCGAACTGTTTGTTCATTAATTTTTAGTTATGTGGGTAGAAAATAGCATTGCTGACTATACCACCAAGTGGTCACAGTTCATCGTATCTTTTCTAGGCTGCATCAGATGCATGAGATGCTGTCTATTTTTACCAATGTTTGCGGTGTCAGTCTGTCTGTCATGCGCAGATTAAATCTGCGCAGGCGCCTGCAGTGTACGCCACATGCCGTGTGTGCGGGTCATGTGGTGCAGCCTTCGCCAAATGCTTTTGGCCTCTTGTTGTGTAATTTGTTCACAAATTTTATTTAGCTTGTAATATGGTACCAGTGTGTTAATTACATTCTGGTGAGTTTTTGTTCTATTCTTGTACCATGTTTGTCAAGGGGTCATTGTTTGTGTTAAATATTTTGAGTTTTTTGGGCAGGTTTCATTTTTTACTCGATTTTGGTTTCTCGGTTTCTCAGTAGCAGTGAAGTAATATCCACACCGAACAGTGACCTGTTGTGTGTCATGTATAACATAAACGTTACTAATTTACTATAATACTCTACTTATAGTAATCTGTGTTGTATTCGTGTGTAGACAGGTGAAATTGTTCAGACTGAGCCCAGCCAGCCAGATCTTCACCTCGTGCTAGAACTCTCAAGTGACACAACATCAAGCTTGGTGCTGCCACCTTCAACCACCACATTTCATCAGTCCAGTGGTGCGTCGTCAAGCCTGATGCCGCCGCCGTTGACCACTGTGTTGCCCACATCTGCACACCTACTAGTGTCGGGTCCTAGTACTGTGAATACCATTGCTGCTCCCATGGCAGCTGTTGGCACTGACAAGAAGCCGCCACGTCGCGTTCAGCTGATGACACTCACTTAAGAGCTCAGATCGGAGCTCAGTTTAACACTGCAGTCGCTGGGCTTTGTATAACTCTGGCTTGAGAACTGCAGCCTTTGTACAGACTTCTAAATTACCTAGACAACATGGCTTTGCCCACTGTTTTTAAGTGTTTAGCCCTGTCTGGCAGTATTTCATGAATCATTCGTGGCTGAGGCAAGATAAAGGTGATCACTGTACTGATAGTTTTGTAAGTAGTGGCTTGGTGGTCAGTGTCCTGGTCTGCTGTGATCATTGTACTGCCCGTGCCAGCCATAATGAGCAACTAGCTTTCATCTAATTATAGATATGGTTGGCATGGGAGAACTCTGATGTGTACATTAGGCAGTCATAATAGTCTTTTCACCCGTCTACAGCGCAACCACATATTCACCTTGTGTTGGAATTCTCAAGTGACACAACATCAAGCTTGGTGCTGCCACTAGGCTCACCTGGAGCTCGTAGCTTTGAATAGGGTTCTTAATGATGTGTGTTTACAGAAACAGACCAGTTATTAACTTCAATTGATTAGATGACTCAGATACAAAAAACGAACTGAGAGATCCAACAGATTTACTTTGTAGCCTCAGATGAAGAGAGTCGTCTTATCTGTCAAGTTTTTGCTAAACCCTGCCAACTCATTGATGATCATGTCATGTAACCAATGCAGTTTTCATTGTCCATTCATTAACTGTGTGGCCAAAGCATACTTGCTGTATTTCAGTTTGCAGTGTATGTTACTTTAATGTATGAAAACTGTCAATGTTTGAATAGCAGTGTTAATTAATTGTATAGTCCAGCGGCTAAGTCAAAAAATATTTCACTTTGTGGAGAAATCATGAAACTTGGCACACTTATAGGGGACCCCTGTAGGATCGTTTTTCGATTAGGACCCAACTCTGAAACACCCCTTGGTGGCCGCCGTCTTTACTTTTAATATGGCCGCCATATTTGACATACTTTTGCCTATTACTCTGAAACTATGGCAGATAAAATATGATTTCAGTGCCTACTCCCACATTTTCGGGGTCAAGGAATCCAGTAAAAGCATTGGTTTGAACTTCCGGTGTCGGCCATATTGAATTCCAAGATGGCCGCCATATTAAACATAATTACCTATAGTTTCGAATCTTAGGCAATTAGAAAAGCAATACGAATGACTAACCCCCATTTTCAAGTAAAGAATACGTGTAGCTGCAGTATTTGAATCCCAGATATCCGCCCTCTATACATGTAATTAGGCATGTAACGCAGTCCACTGTTAGTGTTAGGCCTCGCAGTTAACTCATAACACTGTCCATCACAAGCGCACCGCACAGTGAAGTGCACTGCAGGTTTGCCCTGTGACACTTGCAGTTCCCCTTGCAGGTCTTCTTGCACTTGCAGCTGAACAACTCGTAGCAAGCCTTGGCGGCCTCAGGACGCGTAGTCCATACAACTCCCCATTGTCCATCACACTTCTCCCAACCCCAATCACCTGGTGAGGGAACAAATGGCTTGGGGACTAGGCACTGAACCCTGATGTGGCCTGCTTGGAATGTGGCTCTCTTTGTGTGTTCTAATAGAGCTGCTGCTGTTGAAGGAATGTTTTCCATCTCCCTAGACTTCTTGGCGAAGAAATAGCGCCTTGCTGCATCTACACCTTGAAGATCACTGGTGCGTTCATACATTAGGACCACAAAACGCCCCAGAGTCTCGATCACTATCTCCGGTACGTCAGGAGGCCTCGAACACAGTGCGTGGAAGGCGTCTGTAGCCTCAGGATATGCCTGCCAAGCAGACTTCTTCCCACGGTTTGAGAAGAATGACAACGTGTCGCAGCCTGTAAATGCATGGGAAAATGCCAGTGCCTGCGACTTCTCTGCCCCGATGCGGCTGACTATCTGGTGTACCTCTTTGTGTCTGTAGTTCTTACCAGTACCAAAGGCAACCCACAGCTCGTCCAGACCAATCTGCAAGAATTTGGCAACTGCTATGACCACCACGTCAGTATCCACAGTGCGGATCATCACTTTCGTGTATCCTTGCTGAGCCATGTCCTTAACATGGACGAAGATCCTCGAGTCTGCTTCCTCATGGGAGCAGGGAGCAAGCGCTGAAGTTATGTTGCCTCTGGATGAACACACAACTTGATCATCCACCGTGCTATAAATTGTCTTGTCACCTTCCTGGGCATAATTCTCAAAGGTACCACAGGTTTTGCTGGAAATTAGTCCGATTTAGCTTGTTGGAAGTTCAAACTAATGCTTTTACTGTATTCCTTGACCCCAAAAATGTGGGAGTAGGCACTGAAATCACATTTTATCTGCCTTATAGTTTCAAAGTTATAGGCAGTATATCAAAAATGGCGGCCATATTAAAATTAAAGATGGCGGCCACCAGGGGGCGTTTCAGAGTTGGGTCCTAATCGAAAAACGATCCTACAGGGGTCCCCTATAAGTGTGCCAAGTTTCATGATTTCTCCACAAAGTGAAATATTCTGCCATATTTTTCGACTTAGCCGCTGGACTAGTAGTCATAGTATTTAATTTTGTCGAAACGGTTCAGCATGAATTTTTTTTAAAACATGAACGATGCAATTTAATTGGGTTAGGCGATTCTAGACTAAAATTACTAAATAAGACAATTCACCGTTCACAACTGACTACAGAATATTTATGTGCGTTGCTTCGTCACATTAGTGTTATAAATTTAAATTTGCTTTGACAGGAGTATTTTGACGTTCTGTTATTGAGGCATTTGAGCGTGTAGCGGACTAGTGGTAGCCTGTGTCACATGAAGCGTTAAATATGTGTTGATTGTGTAGTGTTATACTGTATACACTGGACTAGCACCTCTAAGACAGCTTAAATTATAGTACTTTTATACTCATCTGGGAGACAGCTTGAGGTAGTTATCAGACAGCTGAACATGAACACAGACCTGCGTATTGTGTTGTGTTCATTAGCCATTGCATAGCATAAAATTAAAGCAGCATTAACGAATGCAGCAAATGGCACTTAATGTTAGTGAAGTCAGAAACTTATAGGCGACATCATGTTCATTTCACGTTTGGTGACAGAGATGCGGTCTGGAAGACCAAACAGTGTCGGCCGTCGTTGATGGCTGACTGCATCCTGCTGCTGCTGCTGCTGCTGCTGCTGAGTCAAGCTGCATGACTGCGCATCGATATGATTCTGATGAAACTCTTCTTTCGCCAGACTCGAGTCGTCTTTTGAGCCGGTAAGACCCCACGACTTGATTGCCGACAGTATGAGACTGTGATGATTGCTCTGTGCCGGAACAAGATCGTGTAGACTTGCCAACGTGTCCTGTCTATTCGAGTCTGGTTTGCTCCTCTCTGTTGCCGACGACAGGCTTGTTGCAGCAGCATGTTCTGTTTCTGTCGATTCTTCTCCCATGTTGAAAGTAACCACGCTCGGTTCATCAGTCGATGCAGTCTGTTGTCGCTGAATGACAAAAGTGTCAGACAGTAGATGCGTGGAACTAGCCAATGCGTAACTCCACGTCTCGCAGTGCACTAATTTGGAGTCGTATTTTCTGCGCTTCAGATGCCATTCCGTCGTGTTAGACCCCGCACGCTGTGTCTTGCATTCGGAAGTCCACGCGACGCTCAGTGAAAAGTCATCACAACTACCAATCAGCAAAGAATTGTCGTCATCGAAAGTGCACTGCTGGCTCCAGATGCTGTGCCAGTTGGGAAAACTGATGGCGCGGGAAAGCGACTTAGTCGTGTCGACGTCGTAATCTCGAATACGACTTGGTTCACCGTCTGAATCCATTGCAGCGCTTGACATTCGAACTACAATGTAGACAAGAGGCCAAAGTGATTTAGCAAAGGCTACATCGAATGCACCGCACACACTGCACGCGCAGGAGAATGTAGCTGTAGCCGTTCCTGAGATGTAGGCAGTCGCAAAATTTAAGCAGGTCACGTGACCCCGCCCCAAACTCCCTTTGACCTACTTTTGCATAGCTTTCGTTGGGGCCCCTAACCCTCTGTAATGTATGCACGGAAAATTTCAGCTTTAGCTGTTCCGGAGATATGAGGGGCCCCAAAATTTAAACGTGGGTCGCGTGACCCCGCCCATGATCCCCTATGACCTATTTTGCATAGTTTTCGCTAGGGCCTGTCGCCCTCTACACTGTATATGCATGCAAAATTTCAAGCACGTTCCTTAGATATCAGGGGGTCCCAAAATTCAAAAGTAGGTCACGAGACCCCGACCCCTATGACGTACTTTTGCATAGTTTTCTTTGGGGCCGCGATATGCAGTGGGCTCACAATTGGTCTAATTTCCCCACCTCCCTCTCCCCTTCTCTGTGGGGGGCTCATGACACTCATGTAACACAATGTGCCATGGGCCCATGGGCCCCCGAGTATTCACCCGGTTAGCATTCGATGCAGCCTAAAAATGCTTTGTCTAGCCTATAACAATGACGACTTTGAACTATACGAACACAACAGCACCGAGCTCATAGATTTGTTTTACCCTTGTAACAGTGATCTTCATAAGAAATTTTTTATTGACTATTGCTGGTTTAAGAAATGTGATTTTTTGCTTGTTTTTCTTGACCGTTCTTGTACTGCTAGACGAAAGTTTTTTGTGTTAGTAATAAACTGATTTGATTTGATTTGATTTGACAGCTACGACAGTAATCGCAACATTAACACAACGTACATTTGGCAGTCCACGACTAACTTCTTCGACTGTGCAAACTCGTGTGATATACATGTATACTGCAGATCTAAATGACTGAATGTGTCATTAACAGGCCATTCAATCGGCGAAGGGCACCTGTAAAGTGCGGGCTACGCAGTGACGACGGCGTTAGGAATTTGTTTCCACATCGTCGCCGAACGACGAGGGGTGGGAAACCGACTATATAGTACCATGACACGACCATGGTGGTACCATAGAAAATGAACCATGGTTCGACGACATAGTTTAACCATAGTATGATTACCGTAGTCAAACCATGGTTCATTTACTGTGTTACAACTATGGTCGTACTGTGGTAAATATACAACGGTTTGACTACCATATATGGTTGAAGCACGGTTGAACCACAGTGTCCAGCTATGGTTAAACCAGTGTTGTACCATGATAAATAAACCACGGCTCGACTACCATGGTTCATGGGGTTCATGATAAATAAACCCTGCAGGTTCAACTATCATGTTTAAACCATGGTGGCACATGGTCGGTTTTCTCTTGGAACTCTAATGGCTAAACAGAAACTAGAGAGGTCCGTCCTTTTTTGTCACGAGATGATGAGTGACCTAAACGACGCGCGCTATTTCGGCAGTAGCTAAGCTCATGCGGTGTATACTATACTTCATACTAGACAACGACTGACATTGCTGAATTGATTACCGTGCACATGCATCGCCGTTAATTGCCTTTGATCCACCGACTAATTGTCTGCAGCTGATAAGCCGTGCGTGCCACCGCCCGACTCATTCGCGGTGTGTGTTCGTAGCACGTAAGCACTTCCCCGCAGTTTAGACGTGCTCGTCGGCGAATGGTTTACGTGTAGCCTACCAGTCAGTATCAATGAGAAAGCAAGTGTTGTGGACTAACAATGCTGTCAAGGTTAAGCGATCGGCCTGTTTCTTGAACAGTGCGCTAAACCAGACCTTCAGACTCAGCAAACAAACAGCATGCCATTTGTGCATTCATACATTAGTCCTATATTATACTCGCTACGTGACTCAGCATTTACTAGTCTCAGTAGTCTACTACTATGTGTACACACGTGATATATAGCTTCACACATATAGTGACGAACCAGGGTTTCTAACCATACTCAGCAGCCCAACCACACGCGCTTGTTTCATTCGTCATGTGCGACCGCAGTTGTGAAGTTTAGTACCCTCGCGGCGTCGTCCAGTGATCATGTGCGTCGAGCGACCCATTATATAGGCCTAACCTTAGTCCAAATTGTTCACATGCCAATTAACGATGTGAACAATTTGGACCAAAGTTATACGCATTTTCAAAGACTGCGTAAGCCGGCAGATTTCCGATGCTCAGAGGCCGTATCAGGCCGATGTTGAAAGATCGATATGATGAGATTCCACATTACAGCACATCACCAGTCGATATCCATTTTGTCTCCTCCTCCTCGTGTAATCCCGTGGTCAGCAAGGACCGTAGGGGCCAGCCACGAATATGTTCTCCATTTTGTCTTTCGTCGTCGTTACCGCTCCTCTGACCACACCACATCAGGATGTCGTCGATCCACTTCGGTACACGTTTATGTAAGTGAAGTGATCGAATTGCAGAACAGTTCTGATTACACCGGCAAAGCATTTTGTGGACCACGCACAGACAATACGCCACATATCCTATCGACAGGCGCTTGTCAAAACATGAAAGATAGAAACCGGTTAATTACTTGTAAAAAATTACCAATAAACAATTACAGTTTATCAGTTTCAGCGGGCTTTGCCCTCGATCCTGTGTCGAAAGGGCGGGGCTCTGTCCCTTGATCCTGCTTGCAGCTTGAAAACTGCAGATGCTCATTCATTTATTATCCCCGGGCTTCAAAGTTATCTGAACGATCCTCCCCAAATGTTCGACTGGCTACGAGTCTGCATTAACAATTTAACGGTTTTAAATTCTACATAGGCCTATACAAATATAATCAATAGGCCTATAGTCTGCCAAATCACTTGAAATGCACGAAGAAAACAAAACACATGGAAAGTGTTGTCGGTTAATCAAATTTGCATTATTGGCTTTTTGTTGCGTATCGTACAACAATTTGAAACCAATCACCGATAAATACAATGCAGATCTACCGCCTACGTGGTTACCTACGAGATGTCACTACAGAGAGACACCTCATGTACAAACACATTTCAAAATCGCCGGGTGATAGTAACGTTGAGTTAGCCTATGTCAAAGAAGTTTTCTAACATCGAACGATGATGATGCTAACATTAGTGGTGCGGCGTTCTAGCACCACGTGTATGCAGCCAAAGTAGCAGGCTTACACTGTAGGATAATCTGTGTTGTTCGGCTACCAATAATCATATACATGGGCGTCAACCAAGGGCGAGGACAAGGGGGGCTTGGGGGGTTAAGCCCCCCAACCATTGAAATTAGCCCCCCAAACACGACGGAAATTAGCCCCCCCCCCAAACACGACGGACCCATATGTAGCTCCGCCACATATGAGTTACAACAGAAAATTTTTGCCTGTT
>Ga0126335_1001527_pt1 | contig 13065 bp, 13 predicted proteins | sample OlaspJWI45metaG_FD_108409 | JGI IMG/M metagenome (GOLD analysis project Ga0126335, IMG submission 108409) | Marine gutless worms symbiont microbial communities from Oahu, Hawaii - Olavius sp. 1 OAHU.JWI-45 metaG | ecosystem: Host-associated > Annelida > Digestive system > Unclassified | place...
ACAGGCAAACAGACTCACAGATACTGCCAAAAACAATACCTGCTCGCAGCATAGCTGGTGCACAGGTAACTAGAGATGTCTGTTCCTGCATGTGTCATTGATGTAGTACTCAAATATGTGTCAATGAATTGGACTAGAGTCTATATTTCTAGGATGCAGACTCAGATACAAAGGATCTGGACTCAGGCCTGAACCCTCAGGAGTCCAACTGATGCTCAGCACTGTATGGCATGAAAAATTTATCTTGCTGTCATATATTACTTAATGTGACAATGAGTAAGGAAGTGTCAATTTAGTGGATGTTTTGTACGTAGTTTTTCACGGTAATGCATATCCGGTTAGATTGTTACTGCTGAATTTAAATTACTCTTGGACTCTACTCGGATTTTTACCGAGTGTCTGTGGATTCGGACTCGGATCGAGATGCTGTGGACTTGGACTCAGATTTACTGGACTCAACGACATCACTGGCATGTGCTGCTCTGGATTCTGTAGCCTGTACTGACGTTGTGTTTGTGTGTGTTCAATGTTACGTGTGTAGCATATAATCCACATCAGAGGATAACCAAGTTGGCTGCGTTGTGCCTGCAGACATACATGAGAGATTGTTCAAGTGTGTCAGTGGCTGTTATAGACAGGTTTGCCGTCCTGCTAGTGTTAATGTATTTGCTGCCGTTTTTGCTAGGAATACTGTGAACTCTGAGGTAGTTAAGTTGTGCAGAATGACTGGCATTTTGGATGCAGTTATTTTAGGGCTTAACTAACAGTTGACTGCAATTTTCTTTAAGAAACAAGCTTTAGACACCAACTGTGTACTAAACTATTTACTACTTCCAAAGCGTAGCCTCAAAGTTATTAACACACTCAGTATCCTAACTGCTTTTATCCCGTATTGTGTGTCATAGTATCAGTAATTTTTAGACGTTTTATATTATTATGTTAAATCCTCTGTTAGCTTTAGTCTAAATGTACTGTAGTGTAGTTTAGTTTCTGTCTATTTCTGTTATGTTATAAGATGTATATTCACACATTGATGTAATCCAGCTTATACTGCATTCTGATACTGATACTGTCGGTCTCGACTTATTTGAGGTGTTTCATCTCTAGGGTCGTAGCAGTAGACCAACTTTGATTTCTGAATGGATGTCGTAAAAGACGACTAATTGGTAGTTTTCTAGCATGCTGTTGTGTTTTGTGTTTGGTCTAGGACATCTTGTGTATGGTTGGCGGCATGGGTAGTTGTTAGCATCGTTGTCTGATCAACAAGTTAATTAACACTGGGCCCAGTTAGTACTTGGATGGGTGAACGTCTTCGGGCGGCTAAATCATCTAGGTTTGTAACGTAGCCTTCCATCCCCCTGGGGTCGATAAAATGAGGACCAGCTTCGTTCTGGGAAGGCAAGGCATGGTTTATTCTGTTCATGGATAAACACGTGGATGTGCAGGTAGAACTGTGAACACCCTTACAATGCATGCTATACCTCAGCACTTCTGAGGTCGGCTTCAGACTAAAACGCGTTATAACAAGTGTCACATTAAAAAAATATTATGAGTTTATGGTGCATGTTTACTGCACACCATCTATGCTTTAAGGTCATCGGTCAAGGTCACAACAGCGAAAAAGTGGCCGTGCACAGGTATTGCTCCCCTCGGACACAGTTTTATTTGTTTTGATATTTAGTTGTGGTTGTCAGTACCAATGCTGTTGATTGCCTCGATAGACTCTTCTCCGAGATGACCTGTTATGTGTTAAGAGTATGTATCTTCTTCAGTTTGGTTGACACAATATGGTCTGTCAACTGCAGTCGTTCATGCCTCTGTCGGACTTCTCACTGTCACGGTTATGCACCAAGCTCAGCAAGTGCACCTTTGTGTATGCCAGCCCGTTTGCATGGAACACTCTACCTGAGGACTTATTTTCTGTGCTTTTTAGAAAATGACTCAATGTGCACTTTCATCATTTGGATTTTAGTGTTTGCTGACCATCTGGAGGACTCTTGTAATGCACTTATGCTTTAGATGTAATAAACAGTCTGTAAGTTTTTGATGATGATAATGATGGTTGTAGCTGTCTGGATCTGATAAGCATTCGTCTTGGTGACAGTGATGATGAAGTTCAAAGTGCTTATTCCAGTCTTGTTCAACTTCTTCCTTTGTCACTTGTTATCAGGTAAAAATGAAAATTTTATTGTAGAGGTGTCTGAATGCTGACATCTGTAAATCATTGCGTTAGTTGAATTATTATTACTTGGTCATGTATGTAGAATGCCAGATAAGAGATCTGTGAAATGGGTGATGTTTGGAATAACAGAGTGATCAGATAGAATAGGAAGGCTTAGATGAAGATAGACAGATGACATAGAGGAATGGTGTTGCTGCTGCTGAAGTCCGTCGAGTTCGACGATGATGTTGCACTGCTACTAAGTGTTGCCAGTCTTGTCATGGGACCGCATGTGACTTCGGAGTCCGAAATCGGAGGCACAGACTCTGCTGCACTTAGAACGTCGTGGACCTGTCTTTGGCTTTGTGGAAGCTGTGTGACGAGCTGCACGTCGTTCTTCAGAGGCAGTGATCCAGCCATTTACGAAGCTCCTGATACCAGTATCACAGACAGTTCTCCATATGTCTCTGTCGCTTGACATAGAGGAATGGTGTAACAGTGACCTATACACACTCAGCAAGATGGCGGCAGACATGATGGAATTGCAGCAGATAGTTAAACATGTGCTCAACACCAATGGGCATTGAGCCCATGGAGTTTGATGATGATGATGTGTGCTTACATCATAATATTTATGTAAAAATACTGCTAACAGGAATCAAAAACTAATATAACAAGTAAGCAAGTATTAAGTGAGTAAGCTAGATGCTTTAAATGGGTGCATGTAAAAACAAATGCATTTCTTTCACAATTCTTTGCTATATTAGTGGCAAATTAGGCCTACGCTTTCTGTCTTTCCAAAGGTAGTGCAGCGACATATTTTATGGTGTGGTGGAAATTAGTACATAACTTTTATTGGAAATTTTATTTGCTTTTCACCAGTAAAAGAATTTTCAAGATTGATTAACATTTGACAAAGTTACAGTGAAAATAACAGTGTTACCTTTTATGGCTCATAGTGTAGTTAGATATGTTGTTGTTTAATTCATGTTTTATTATGGTACAGTTGCATCATCAGTTGATTGTTTAAATGAAGCCCTGGTATGTTATGACTTATCTGTCGTTGTGCTGCAGAATGCATGTAGCTTAGTTTCTGACAACTAGTAATATGATGGCAGTGTATAACTTAATTTTGCAGACTGCCGTGTAGTTTGGTTGACCGAGAGCTGAGTAGCAGAGTATCGACAAGCAAAGGCAGCTGGGGTGAAGTGTATCATCAGGTCATTCGTGCTCACATGAACCGCACTCCTAGCGGCACTTTTCATTCTCACAATTTCAACACCATCATGTCTTGTCTGCTGCGCCATACATCAAAGCAGTCAGTTTGATTTGTTATCTAACAACTGCAGCTGCCATCTTTTTCAAACATCGCATTTTCTCTTGTATGTGGTCAAAAGAGTGAGACAGCAGTATCAGATCATCTGCATATTCCAAGTCCTCTAAACTTCTTCTTGAAATCCAATAAATTCCTGTTCCTTTGCCATCCATACTTTTCCTTGTGACTCAGTCAATAACCAGTAGAAACAAAAAGCATGATAGCATGCATCCCTGCCATGTTTGGAAAAGGTGGCAGCTGCAGTTGGCTTAAGAATTAACAAGGACAAGACCAAACTTATGAAACTGAAGACAGTCAGCCCACGTAGAGTTACGTTGACAAAAGAGCCAACTGAGGAAGTGGAAGAGTTCACGTACCTGGGAACAGTGTGGTTTAAGTAATTGCTTTCATTCTAGCTGTAGTTGTCGTTAGTTATTTTTTTAAACTTTCTCGTTATAGTTGTCGTTATAGTTATTTTAACTTTCTAGTTCTGGTTTTAGTTATTGTAATTATAGTTATTCATTCTCTTAAATGCCAAAAAACTCTACAACAACAATAAACAGCAATGAAGTGCATCAATGCCATTACAAATTACAAGAAATTCAGATCATTTATTACTGGAATCTGCTGAGACAGTGTATATACAGCAGAAGACCTCTGAGTTCTAACTCTACAATTTACTTTGGCTAGTTTCCTCTTCGTTCCATGGCACTGGTACATTTTCTGTCAATAAATCGTAAAAAAAACTCTCTCAACATATACTTGGAAATAGCAAAAAGCACTATTCATAAAAGTGCAGCGGCGATGTGTCAGACTTCAAAGACAAACTGCCTAGCGGCCATCTCCTGCCAAGTGAGTGGATGACGTGTTGTCTGCCGCAGTAGTTAGCACCTTAGCAGCAGGTGTGTAGACCACCAGCAGCCGGTGTCATGTTATCAGCCGTGCACCCAACACCTTCAAGGTGATGCAGAGTCCACTGATAGGGTTTATGGACATTCTCTCAGAATCCAGTATCGCAGTGCATTGTCTCTTCAGACAGAGTTCAGTTGGATAATAGATGTCAGTCCACGCTCGCCTTCCCTGTCCTGTAGTTTTCTTGCTGTAAACTTAAATCTTTATAATATGATTTTGATACTATGAAAATATAATGAAAGTGTTGTTGTTATCAGCTTTCTAGTTTAGTTATAGTAATCATTTTTGGGGACTTTCTTGTTGTAGTTGTAGTTATACTTAACTAATATAGATCTTTTTCGTTATTTGACATATTATTTATTGTTATAGTTAACATATACAATACTGCTGGGAAGTGTAGTAAGTACCACTGGAGGCACTGACCAGGATGTAGAAGCAAGACTGGGAAAAGCAAGGTTGGCTTTCAGAGTCGTGAACAAACTGTGGACTTCCCAGATATTTGGAAGAGCAACAAAAGTGAAGATATTCAACTACAATGTGAAGCAGTCTTACTTTATGCATCTGAGTCCTGGACAGTTACACAAGATTCAAGTGTTCATCAATAAATGCCTGAGAAGGATTCTGAATATACACTGGGCAGACAGGATAACCAACAAGGAACTGTAGAAAAGAATAGTGAACAGCCAGTCTTAGAACAAGTTTGAAGAAGAAAAAAGGAATTGGATCGGACACACACTGAGACGAAGTGATGACAGCATTGCCAAACAAGTGCTGCAGTGGATGCCACAAGGCCACAGAGGAAGAGGACGACTGAAAAACACTTGGAAAAGAAATCTGGAGAGGGAAATGTGGACAGCGGGCTTCAGGTTTAGCTGGATGAAGATGGAGACGCCAGCACATTCTATTCTCCACTGGGAATGGCAAGGCATAAGTCAGTAAGTCAAGTCATGGCAGAGGCAAGAAAGCATGTTAAAGTAAAGTAAAGTATAAAGTAGTATTTCTTTGTTTAGACAATAGACACTGTCTGGCTGTTTATGTTTTGCTAGTATTTTGTATTGTGGTTTTTATATCTGTCTGTAGGTGAAAAGAGGCATATTGATTCTAAGCATCTGTCTGTCTGTGATGACAGGCATGGCAGATTCATAATGGGCATGCCATAGATTTTTTAGTTTGTGCATGTGTACTGTTAGGCTGGTGTCATCAGGATCATCTTGGCTTGAGCGACAGTTCTTTTCATGCCAACGTTCTAGTGAGAAGGAAGCAGTGAGAGAAGACTTGTATCAGCTCTTTGCTGTAGTATGTATATCATTATTTTAGCCTGTATAAACTTGTTAGTGATGCACCAGAAGTTGTTTTCCAATCTTTAAGCCTTCAAACCTTCATCAAACTTTGTGATGTCATTGACTGTATGGACTCATAGCAAAAGTAGTTTAGTGTGATTATCAAAATTTGTAACATAGCATTTTATTATCCATATATGGGCATAGGGATTTTTAAGGGAAATGAGCAACTGTGCCAGACAGGAGTGCATTTTTTTGCAATATGACGCAACATTACATTGCGGTTTATTATAGTGACATAAGTAGAAAACTGCTAAGGCACTTTGTGTGTATATATGATTGAGAAAAGAGGAATGTTGTTGCTAGCTCTTACAGCATTGCTGTCTCTTGGGTCAATGTACAGTGTCTTGTTTGTAGATTGATCGAAATGATTGTTTGCTGTGGTTCTGGGCAATGTTCGAGGCAGCACAGTTCTGTGTCCTATCTCGACTGCGGACTCCACTCGGTAAACCACAGGAGACATTTGCAGCCATCGAGGCTGCCGTGAAACAGTGCAGTGCTGCTGTACAGCGTCATGATGCTGCTGGTGGGCTTACATCAAAGGCTGCAGCCTTTTTATTGCAAGGTTTCATAGACAATTGTCATTGTTAACATAAAGTACAAGATGCACGTGGTCCAAACTTTGCCTTACAGTATTTGCATATTTTTAGTTTGCTGTATGGCTGCACAAAGCAGTGAATAGATTCACTGCACCAGCAAAGGAGCTTTAACTCTTGATGATGTAATTTTGTCAGATAAGTGGATGCCCGGCAGGTGACTGAACAATCTCCACTCTTCTCATCTGTCAACTCCCATTGTCTCTCACAATTTTCTGTGTGGCTGAGCTGGGTGTGAAGCCGATGAAAATAAGTATTTTTGAGCCCCTACTAGAGAATTTTTTGAGATGCTCTAGGCTGCTGTGGCGGCTGAACATGGTTACGTTGCTAAAGAATATTGCATGTTCTTAAACATATTCTTTAGGTTGGTAAAACATTTATATGAAAAATTATATTAATTACAACCAAAACTTTATACCTTGACATTTCGGTCTCTATCAGAGGCCTTCGTCAGCAGAAGCTTGCTCAGTTCTTCTTTCGGTTCTTGCTACGCTAGTGATGTGACTTGGCAAGAAGGAAGGAGGAGGAAGGAGGGACGGCATTCTGTGAACTGGGATGAGGGCAGTTACACACTGAGCCACACATACGACTGATTTCTTGCCACGTTGCATCACTCTTGTGGCAAGAACTGGAAGAAGGACTGAGCAAGCTTCTTCTGACGAAGGCCTCTGATAGTGAACAAAACGTCAAGGTAAAAAGTTTTGGTTATGATTGATGTAATTTTTCGTATATAATATTGCGTGCTGTCTCACATTTTTGGAATTGGATTGTGTGCAACTAGAGCATAGCTCAGAAACAGTTGTTTACAGTATATTAGCTTTACATTGCACTACGTACATGTAGTGTTACATGCCCATGTTGGATTGAATTTTATCCCATTTTGCTTTTTTAGCTTTTACAGTGATTAACTATTGTAGTATGTTTTGCATGGATTGTTTTATTTGACCATTAGACGTTGACATTTATGGAAGATGTTTGCGTACATCTCTGCTGCTACAATTCATGGAGTATCTAGAGCGGCATTTGTACAATGCTGTTGAAGGCTGTGCTGTATCTATGTCACCACTTCCAAAGGTATGTTGTTATTTCGTGCTGTGTTGGGTATTTTGACTTGTGGCTATAGGAGTAAAGGGAACATGTGTTAATGAATTATGGATTTTATAATGACAATGCCGCCATGCATTCTGGCATTGACACCCTTTAAACGGGTAAAGGGCAGGAAGAGGTTTTAGTGGCTTAGACAGAGGGCAGAGGCCAGTTCTTTGTTTCCACCTTACCTTCAACCAAGGTCTTTACCCGGTCTGCTCATTACAGCTAAGTGAGTGGTGAGCATCTAATGCAGAATTAGCTGCAGTTAGAATTCTGTTCTGGCTCATGATTGATCCTGGGATGCACTAACCATTGCAGGACTTGCACTCCCTGTGCCATCTGTATTACTTCATCACTTATTTGTGATTTCTTTATTGGTCATTGCATGCTGCAGGCTGTGCGGACATTTTTCTGGACGAATCGTGGAACCTGTCGTGAGTGGCTGAGTCGAGTGCGTCTGCAACTCATGTTGATAGCTCAGTCTCAGCATGACTGGGCCACAGTTGTACGCCACGGGTATCTGCGGCTTGCTGAACTGACTGAGGCCAGCAGCACACCACTGGTAATGGCTTCTAATGACAGTAGTGTGAGTCTACTGGCTCATTTAAAGAGACACTGACACAATCTGGCATTAAGGCTTGATATGGAAGGTGACATAAAGAACGTAATGATGTAACACATCACAGCTGGCTGTGATCTCAAATAACGGAAAACAGAGCAAAATCGTCAGAGACAGTTATTTACATATTCATTTTTTGGACAATTTCGCCATCCATGATTTCTTGAGTTTTGTGTACTTTTGCCGGTGGGTGGTGGCGCAGAAGTTGTAAGTTATTACTCTGTACACTATACACCATGATGTATTCACAATATTATGGACTTTGGTATGAATATGAATGTAATGTAGACAGAACCACCAGGTCTTATTTGAAACTATTTGCTACAGCTTCAGCAGTACACATGACAGTGATGTCACTGTGCCGGTGCTCGTTTTTGGTCAGTCAGCAGTGGCGGCCCCCATGGAACTATTTAAATGCTTTTTATTTTGCTTATGTTGTCAGTGTGGAACAAATCAGACTTGCCAGTCGTTTTCAAAAACATAGACTTTTATTATGTGTTATCTTGCCATGTTGTGTCAGTGTCCCTTTAAACATCTTTTCATGTGACTCACTTTTTTAACCTGTTTAGATTAAACTGTGTATTTGTTAGCAGTCTTTCAGACTCTGTGACATCTGTGGTTCCAGGCACTAAGTACCTGTTATGTAATGTAATTCCCTTTTCCAATGGACATTGTGTGAACAGTACTCATTATTTGGAGAACGAGATTGATGATTATCGTGCTGATTGTGCAGCACAGTGAGCAGTTCTGACATGACAACTAGAGCTGGTTAGGTTACTTTTGACCCGATATCTTTACTAGGGTCAATTTGTTTTGTTATTATTATGTATTTTGTGTTTTTTGCTTCCTTGCCTGTGAAGGCAAAAGACGCAGTATGTAACCCAGTTGTGATGTCTGTCCTTCTGTCTGTCTGCCCTCAAGCTATTATTAGCTCGGGCCAAGCGGACGCAAAGCTTCCCGGTGACCGGAGTCTGGTTTCTTGGTTATTATGAGTTCAGTTGTCAGTAATGGTAACAGAAACAGTGCATCTGAGTACCTGAAAAGTGACTTATTCTTGACCGAGTGGGTTTATATAAGACTCTCTACTGTTGATTTGGTATAGTCTGTAGGTTGTTGGCATTGTGGTTTAGGCTGGTGAGTTTGAGCATGTTTTGGTGCTCGTCGTCGGTGCCTTGTGTCAACTTCGAGCTTCAGATGCCATCTATGGTCTTCTGGTCTGGTCGCACGACGTTACAGGACGAAGAATGAACTGGATCAAATTTTCTATAGATGTTGCTAATGCAAAGTATGTCACGATTGTCCAGATGCATAACTAAGTTATAGATTATACCATTACATTTGTGCTCTATCTTCCAGTTTGCCAATCACAAAGTGCAACATAACTTCATTATAAGGACTTGCAAAAGATATACGTTTGGCTATAATGCACTAGAGTCCGTAGTCCGTATTTGGTTCTAACATATTTTCGCTTAATGCAGAGACTGTTTCTGACCTGGGATCATTAATTGTCACACATATAACATACTCAGTTTAGCTCAACAACAATCAAAAACATTTTCAGTGAATATTCTTCTAGAACTGTGGCAAATGTTTGTCAGATACACATTTTCTTTAAATCATGTATTGTGTCTTTAAAGGTAAAGGTAAAGGTGCAGACCTTTGATATAGCACCTCTTCATGAGAACAGCCCCATAAGAACTAAGATATGACACATGTTGTTAGGGATCTCCCAGTTTTACCTGCACACTCACATGTTTATCTGCAAGTGGTATGAACATGCCTGTGATGCTTTTTACTGTCCCAGCCGAAACTGTGTCTCATTTTCCCAACCCCAACACACATAGCTTTGTGTGAATATGAAGATATATTTGATTGTGAGTCAGATCGTAATGCTTTCATGTAGGTATGAATTGGCCGCTGCTCGTTTCAAAACTTGCCTTCAGAGTTACTTGTCACCTGACGTACCTACAGCTGATAACTCGCGTGAATCAAGTCCACTACACACATCGTCAAATAGAACTGCAAAGATAACACTGCTTCACAAGAATCAAGATGCATCCACACAAGATGCCAATGTTGTCAGCTATATTGTACGGCAGGTCAGTTTGGAAACTTGTTCTTAACATATCATTGATATTTAAAAAGGACGTGTAATTGCGACATGATTTTATACTTTAGAGGGTTTGCTAGTACCTGACTTTGCAGCAGATAGACTTGGTGCATTTAGGGACCAAATATTACAAAAGTTTTACAGCAGACTTTACTGTTCTCATGACATTAATTGTTATACACCGTAGTTTATAAAAATGTCCCAGTCTGTGGCTGACTGTCAGTCTGTCATACTGTAAACTGTTCTTTATATTTTTGTATTGGTTTAATTAGCAAATAAATGTCGACCTGTATTTGTTATAAAAAATGGCACCCATATTAGCTCTAATAATGTTTTGTTTGCATTTTGGTTCATAAAAGTTGCTAGCAAACATTATGATTTTGTCGATATCAGCAAGATGCTATTAAAATGTTAAGTACTTGTAGTGATTAAATAATTTTTGCACTGCAAGTTCATATGATGATGTCTAGGTATGTGAGAGTTATGTGAAACTTCGTGCCTGGGATGAAGCTCTCAGCTGGCAGGAAACCATTTGTTCATATGCCACTGAACACAGCACGGGTCCTTTACACAAATCCTTCAACACTGGTTACGACAGTCACTATCTTAGGTCTTAACTATCACTCTTGTTTCAGTAAGCGTCGGCATACATAAATTTCAATTTTAAGGATGTTTTTAAATGGTATGTTTATTAAAGCCACATACCTTGTCATGCAAGTTTGCATTTGAACATGTTTGACTGTATTTTGTGGAGCTTTACAGCGTGACTTTATTGTGTAGTTGGTGCTGGAAGTGTAAAACTTTCTTGTGTTACTACTGTTGCATCACATATTGTGTTTATATGATGTGATGACTGTAAGTCATTTCATTTTCTTTGGCAAAGAGATTGTGGCATTGGCTAGATTTGTAGCCAGAGTCAGCAATGAGGCAAGCTGTATGGCTTGGTCTGCTGTGCATACTGTAACATTTGGACATCATGTGCGTTGCTTAGGGCTTTATCAAGTTTTGACAGCCTTGACTTCAGCACTGTGAAGCAGAGCCTTGACTCATGTCAGCAGTCATTTGAGTTGGCTGATAGTGACTCATCTGCCGAGTCCTGGCTGAGTGCTACAGATGCACTGGAACTAGCACAACTCAAGTTATTGCGATCCATCACTGCTCTGCATGTTGATGATGACACGGATCATTCACGGTTTGTTTAGCACTTCGGTTAAGATATACGTGTAGTATTTTATAGTACTGTATCTTGTTATAATAAGAAATAAGTTACAGCTGAGCCGCTGCCATGAAGTACTGTTTGATATCATTATTAGTTCCATGTAGCGCTGAGAGCTGTAGTGTGTCACTCCAGCATCATAATCCTGAAAGACCACTTGTTTCCACTTCTCAACAGCCGAGCAGTTAAAGTCCTGGCGAAGTTGATCCAGCCATCTGTTCTTGTGACATTCTGGCTGACGTATCAAGAGAGATGTACATAGGTGTTGATGTGACAGCTAACGGCTCTGTAAGCTGTTATGTCATCATGTCGTCAGAAGTGAGGCTACGTGACTGTTGTATTTCCAGGCATTCTGGTCAGCCAGAAAGAAAGACTTGTGAGACGGGACATCCACATTGGAAACAGCTCGATGCTGTTGCTGTAGCTGTCTAATGCATCACTGGTATTGTATTATTGTGTGTACAGTAAAGTTTCATCAGAGTGGCTATCAGAAGCACAGTTGCTGAGTAAGAATGTTATACGTGTGACATCGTCTTCCACGCCATCAAACTTTGACAGAGATGCTGTATTGTTACACCAGTTCAGTTCTGCATTGACACTGCAGCTTACTGACGGCACCAAACCTCTGTCTGTAAGTTGATATGTACTGCTGTGTTAACGTTGTACTGACATTGGAGGCTGGAGCTTTATGTGTATGCTGAGCCTTGAACTCATACATTTGATTTTGTGTTAGTGGTATAAACAAGCAATTTAGTTGGTTATTGTACTGTTGTCGATGCTGTGACTGCAATGAGCTAGCACTTGTAATGCTTAGCACACATAGCAGTGGGACATTAAGCAGCTAAATATCATCTTTTATTCATGCCATAAATTTGGCTTAACAGTCTGTCATATTATAAAGTTTAGATGCAGCTGAGTTAAACTTAATCAATGTGTACTTCAGTGTCAGATACTGTCTGTTGGTGTATGTTTAATTATCCAGCTTAAGTGCTTTGAGTGTTGTTTAGGTATTGGGAACTGAATCATGTCTGTAAATATGTCCTTACAGCCGTGTTCAAAGATTTCTCTCTGAACTTCTGGCTGACAAAGATAAACATGTAAGAAGGCCATTAAACAGGAGAGTGATGTGTGTGTATCGTGCTAGGGCTACAGTCGTTGGGTCAGTAATGAAATGAGTTTCACTGCGATGGAACACGATGTGACTGTTCCACTTCATGCACTGCATAGTTTAGTGCAGCAGAATGCAATCGACAAGCAGCTAAACTCAGCATCCAGCATGTCAGGTAACAGTTCACCTTCACTGTCTAGTCTACAGATACTTGTGAAGTGTGTCTGATAAATTCAGAAAAGAAACTAACTATAGCTTATCAGCTAATGTGGTTTTACTTTTATTGCCATTTTTTTTATCAAAAGAGCATACTGTTTACTATTGATCTGATTACTGATGATGGTCTGGAGTAAAAGAGGGAACATTAACACAGCTGCTCTAGTTACTATAGCACAGTGCAATACTCTTGTTGCACAATGTTCTAAGCAGCTTATAGGTCCAGCAGATTGGTTTTTTTGTCACACTGGGAACCTTACGCTGTGATTAGCCTAGAGGCAGTTGCCTACAGTTAGCTTAGTTCATATTGTAACACAGTGGAGTGGTTCTGGTGGGACTGAAGCCTATCTCAGTGGCCAATTGCCTTCCTTCAGTGCTTTGAC
>Ga0126335_1001528_pt1 | contig 13064 bp, 8 predicted proteins | sample OlaspJWI45metaG_FD_108409 | JGI IMG/M metagenome (GOLD analysis project Ga0126335, IMG submission 108409) | Marine gutless worms symbiont microbial communities from Oahu, Hawaii - Olavius sp. 1 OAHU.JWI-45 metaG | ecosystem: Host-associated > Annelida > Digestive system > Unclassified | place...
CACGGTTATGATCACAGATGACGTATTGAGCAGCAGTACAAACCCGTGCAGTGGTATTTGCGACTTTCTACAAAACTTTAACGCTAAACCCTGTTTGGTTCCGGCTCGTCCGGGTTAGGGTATAAGGGATAAAATTGGATACTGCAAATTGTAGACGATAATCAGGATCTGTTTACCTGAGATTTTGGATATTGATGAACATGATCTTGGATATTCAATATTGGATATTGGATCGAGGATTTCTGCCGATTTGATCAGGGATACAAGATTCAAGATACAGGGCAGATAAATTTTATATTGATCAGTTTCAATCTGTGTTCATCTGTGTCCTGAACCATTCGATGATGGAGCGAAGCGACTCATTAATTTTAGGCACTTTAGCGCACTTTAGGGCATTTTAGGCACTTTTTATGAAACGCTACCTGCAACAATCGCTGACGGTCGACGATCGGACCCGGGCCGCATTTTGGAAAAAGGCCGGTCCGATCGACCGGTTATACGTCGGTTACGGCATACTGGTCTTTATGCTGGTTCTGGCCTCATACATTCTGGGCGCGGTCCACTTTTTGCCGTATGATCCCCAGGAAATCAATCTCGAGTTGCTGATGGCGCCGCCCAACACCGACGGCCATCTGCTGGGGACCGATTTTATGGGCCGGGATATGCTTTCCCGGCTGATCATCGGCATTCAGGCCTATTTTTTACCGGGTCTGATGGCCATAGCGATCGCGTTGCTTGCGGGTGCCTGCCTGGGTGTGCTGGCCGGATATCGGGGCGGTGTCGCCGAAATGGGTGTGACCTATTTCAGCAACCTGCTCGACTCGTTCCCCCGTCTGGTTCTCATCCTGTTGATGGTGGCGGCTTTCAAACCGGACATCTATACAATTATGACCGTGGTGGGGATCACCAATATTCCGGCGGTGGCCGCGGTTATCAAAAACAAGATTCGACTGTTAAAAAAGAAGAATTTCATCGAAGCAGCCACGGCATTAGGGTTGCGCAGCACCACGATCATCTTCAAACACATCCTGTGGCACAACTGCCGTGCGGTCCTCATTGTTCAGGCCACCCTCGGCATGGCCGAAGTGATTCTGATCGAAACCAGCCTCAGTTATCTGGGATTCGGTGTCCAGGAACCGGTTCCCTCATGGGGAAACATGGTCCAGGCCGGATCCAACTATTTCATGCAGGGCAATTTCTGGCCATCAACGGCACCCGCCCTGGCGATCCTTTTCACGATTATGGGATTTCACCTGCTCGGTGACGGATTGAACAATATCCTTGAAGGGGAAGGCGATCGATGACATCCGGACCGGTTTTGAAGATAGAAGACCTGCACACGTATTTCTATTCAAGAAGCAAACAGGCCTTCATTCGCAGTGTGGACGGGGTAAGCCTTCAGATACAGGGCGGTAAGACCCTGGGTGTAGTTGGCGAAAGCGGCAGCGGCAAGAGCGTGACGGCCATGTCGGTCATGGGGCTGGCCGGCGGTGCGCCGGGTGTGGTCGCCGGAAAAATCGGTTTTAAAACGGCCGGCATCCAGAAGAATTTACTCCAGGATATCGGCGATTTTGTGCAGCTTGACCGCCAGGGCGGAAAAATTATGGATATCCGCATAGACAACCGTGGCTGGCAAAGACAGATCGATCGCAATATGCGCGGCATTCGCGGCCAGGAAATGGCCATGATCTTTCAAAATCCCAAACTGGCCCTGAATCCTTTTATGACCATCGGCAGTCAGATAGAAGAGTCGATCCTTTTGAATACGGCTGTCGGTGATGCTCGAATTGCCAGGGAACAGGCCCTGCACTGGCTTGAGCAGGTAAAAATCGACTCACCCCGGATCCGGTACAAGAACTATCCTTACGGACTGTCAGGCGGCATGTGCCAGCGGGTCATGATCGCCATGGGTCTGTCGGCCGAACCGGCCCTGTTGATCGCCGACGAGCCGACCACCGGCCTCGATGCGACCATACAGTCCAGGATTGTCGACCTGTTGCTTGAAATTACCGCGACCGTTGGCGTGACAACCATGCTCATCAGCCATGATATCGATGTCATCCGCACGCTGGCGGACGAAGTCGCCGTCATGTATGGCGGCACCATACTGGAGCACGGTACGGCTGCCGCCGTTCTCGGAAATGCCGGCTCCCACGGCCATCCGTATACCGCCGCACTGCTGGCCTCGATACCGGATCAGCGGCAGGTCCGGGAAAAAGCGTATTTGCAGGCCATCAAAGGAGAAGTGCTCGACACGCTGAATTTACCGGCCGGTTGTCGGTTTTATCCTCGTTGTGAGCGCACGAATCCGGGTATAAAGGCGCAGTGCGCCCGGGAAGAACCGGATTTGCGTTTTTTGGAAGATGGACATTTTGTGCGGTGCTGGTTGTACGACTAGCCCGAATCGTAAGGACAGATATGGCCGAGACCATCCTTGAAGTAAAGAATTTGAAGAAATACTATCCGCAGTCGAAAGGCATTCTGGAATCATTGCGCCGCAGCCGGAATGTCATTCCGGCCGTGGATGACGTCAGTTTTTATATCAGAGAAAATGAAACCATGGGCCTGGTGGGCGAAACCGGTTGTGGTAAAACCACCATTGGTAAAACCATTCTGAAACTGACGCCGGCGACTTCCGGCCGGATCTTTTTCAACGGCATGGAGATAACCGACCTCACACCGGGTCAATTCCGACCGTACCGCAAACAGATGCAGATGATATTTCAGGATCTGGATGCGGCCCTGAATCCTAAAATGCGTATCAGGGCCATTCTAAAAGAAGCCCTGACAGTCCATGAGCGGTTGAGTGATGCTGTTATAGACCGGCGTATCATTGAATTGCTGGATATGGTCAACTTGAAGAAGAGCAAGCTCAGCAGTTATCCGGGGGCTTTATCCGGAGGCGAAAAGCGCCGGATCGGTCTGGCCCGCTCCCTGGCTATCAATCCCAGGTTCATCGTGGCCGACGAACCCACCAGTGCCCTGGACGTCTCGATTCAGGCTCAGGTGATCAACCTGCTGCGTGATCTGCAGAAGGCCCTGAACCTTGCGTACCTGTTTATTTCCCATGATCTGCGACTGGTTGAATTGATCAGTCACAAGGTGGCGGTCATGTATCTGGGTCAAATTGTGGAGATGGGTCTTGCCGGCCGGATTGCGCATGCCCCGCGCCACCCCTACACGTCAGTTTTGTGGTCCTCGCTGGTGGAAAAAAAGACCCATGAAGTCGAGCGTCTGCCCCTGCCGGCCGAAGACAATCAGTGGGGTGTGTTCGATTTTGAGCGGCCCACCGCCGGGTGCCGCTTTGCACCGCGCTGCCCGGTTTACGCCGTCAAGGGTCAGCCGCCCTTTTGCACGAACCCGGCAACAGGTCCCGAACTGCGCAAAGTGGATGACTCGCATTGGGTCAGATGTCACTACCCAATTTAAAAAACAAGTTTTTTAAATTTGTGGGAAAGATAGCAGCCCTAATTTGGCTCTCCGAACTGCGCACTCCGAAATTATACCATTACTATTCCAGCTTCCCGGTAGCATCATGGGTCTTTGTGCCCAGAACTTTTCTCAGTTTATCTGACAGCTGTTCCATGTCGAATGGTTTCTGGATAAATCCGTCGCAACCGCGGTTGATGATATCTTCGGCTTGTCCATCCCGGCTGTATCCGCTGGCAAGCAGAACTTTGGTATCCGGATTCATTGTTCTGATGCGGTCGAAGGTGGCGCTGCCGCTTAAATCCGGCATGATCATGTCTAGTATCACGATATCGATGCGATGACCCTGCGCTTCGAACACATCCAGTGCTTCCCGGCCGCTATGGGCCGCAAAAACGGTATACCCCATCTTTTTGAGCATGTGAGATCCGACATCGACGATGATATCCTCATCGTCGACAAGCAATACGGTCTCTGCACCACTGTCGATTTTTATCTCCGGTGGGACAATCTGTTTTATTTTTACTTCTGATGCCGGCAGGCAAACGCTGAATGTTGCCCCCTGGCCGGCTTGACTGTCAGCGGTGATAATGCCTTGGTGATTTTGAATGATGCCATAGGCCGAGGCCAATCCCAGACCGGTTCCGCGTTCTTTTTCTTTGGCAGTAAAGAATGGATCGAACACGCGATTGAGAATTTTTTTATGCATGCCGATGCCGGTATCGGTAATGGTAACTTTGACATAGTTTCCCGGACGAACGTTGTGGGGTGTCACATATGCTTCTTCCAGGATGACATTTTCTGACTGGATATACAGACTCCCCCCTCCGGGCATAGCCTGCCAGGCATTCACAAAGATATTCAAAAGAACCTGGTCAATCTGTCCCCGATCGATTTTCACCGTCCAGAGCGGATTTTCAAATTTTTTATAGACGGCGATCTCTTTTTTTGTCCGGCTGAACATCCGGACACAATCATTAATGACATCGTTTAAATTATGTGGCGATACTTCGTATTTGCCGCCCCTGGCCAGCCCCAGCATCTGCCGGGTGAGATCGGTGGCTTTTTTCACCTGCTGTTCGATGCTGCGCAATCTTTCATAGTTGGGATGTTGGCGGTCTAGGTCCAGCAGCGCCAGCGACGCATTGCCCTGTATACCCATCATCAGGTTGTTAAAATCATGGGCAATGCCGCCGGCCAGGGTGCCGAGCGCTTCCATACGCTGAACCTGTTGAAGCTGCTCTTCGACTTTCTTACGTTCCGTGATATCGATCATAAACCCTCTCAAGCCGATCGGTTTGCCGGCTTGCAGGATGGCTGCGGATCGGACGATGACCGGGAAAATGGAGCCATCTTTACGCCGGGCCCGGTATTCGTTCAAACCCAGGTTCTCTCCTGCGATGATGCGGCTGTGGTTTAGGATCGCGCGATCCTTATCCTCGGGTACCATAAGGTCAAACGCGTTTAATCCCTGCTGCAGTTCCTCTTTCGAATATCCAAACCGGTCATAGGCCTTGCGATTGGCGAATGTAAGCCGGCCGTCCATCTCCATTTCAAAGATGACCTCCGGCATTAACTCGGCCAGCTCTCTGAATCGCTCTTCACTCTCCCGCAGAGAATTCTCGACGGCTTTTCTGGCGGTTATGTCCAGAGCCGTAAAAACGACTTCCGAGTTGGGATCTTCAGGATTGATCAGGGCCGAGCTCAGCAACACGGCAATGGCGCGGCCGTCTTTGTGTTGCATGTGTGCTTCGAGGCTGCCGACGCCTTTGGCTTTCATTTCCGGGTGCTTGACCCGTCCGACTCTCTCAAATTCATTTTTACTGACATATAGGCGGGACGCGGGTCGGCCCTTGAGTTCTTCGGGACTGTAGCCGAGCATTGCTGTAAATTTGGCATTGGTCCAGACGATAACGCGATCTTTGAAATTGTTGACCATGCCGATGCCCAGCGGTGCGGCTTGCAGAATGCTGCGCATGGTGGCTTCTTTTTCCTGCAACGCTGCTTCTGCCTGTATGCGATCCTGCAGTTCTTTTTGAAGATTAAGATGGAGTCGGGCATTGTCCAGGGCGATGGAGACCAGTTCAGCAAACGGGTTCAGCAAATCGAGAATTTCATCTTCAAATTTCTGACCCGCTTGCGTATACAGCGCACCGATCACACCGACCATCTGATGGCCCGATTTGAGGGGCAGTGCCGCCACAGCCCGGACCGATTTCCAGATCGAATTCGAATGGCGGCCTTCCCAGGAACGGTAGTCATTGATAACCAGGCTGCTGGCCGTGTTAAAAACCCTGCCGGCCACCCCTTCGCCGCGCCTGATGACATAACCGATTTGATTCTGATAGATCCCCAGGCCGATTTTGAGCCGCAACACATCTTCTTTTTCATCGTACAGGTACAAGAATGAATGTTGCGTGCCCGCCAGGCTGGCCGTGTGTCGGATGATGGTCTTCAAAACATCGGTCACATCCAGGCGACGGATCAACCCCAGGGTGGTTTCATGCAGGGCCGTCAGGTAGACGTTTTGCTTGCGCAGCATCTGTGCAGTCTTTTTCTGCTGGGAAGCTTCTTTTTCGAGTTCGCGTATTCTCTGGTGTAAGGCTTCAATATTGGCGTCGGGATCCATCATTAATCACCTCTGAACCATGATCGCAAGACCTCCGGCGTCGTCTGCGGGACTGCGCGGGAAGACATCCATACGTTCCAGCAACACTTTGGCGTTAATCTGTATATATAGAATATAGTTATAAATAGTCTATTTTTGGTCTGAATGCAATAACCGGTATGATCTTTCGCGCTCGGGATAATGCTTGACATCAGCCATGGAAGCATCATCATACCGAACAAGATCGGATTTTGCCGTTATAGTGGTTATAAAAATGTATTCCGAATCAAGAAAGGAGGAATTTGATGAGCAATCAGGTACAGGTGATGGTGAAGCAGATCGGTCCTTCGGCCTCCGAAGGAACGGCAAGGGAGCACACGACGATCATGGATCGGCCCACCGCAAAGGGCGGTGAAAATCGTGGCGCCATGGGGGGAGAACATCTTTTAATGGCCCTGGGCGGTTGTTTTATGAGCAACCTGCTGGCTGCAGTAAAGAGCCGGGCGGCGGAAGTATCGCATGTGAAAATAGTCATTTCCGGAACCCTCGAGAGTGCGCCGCCGCATTTTTCAGCCGTCGAAATGAATATCAGTGCGGATCACAACGATCGGGAACTGATGGATAAACTGGTCACCATTGCCGATAGGGGCTGTATCGTAGCCAACACGCTTAAAAAATCGGTGGATCTGTCCATTAACCTGGTTTAGTTTCCCGCCAACGATCGGTGCGGACCCGGTACTCCGGCTCTATGGACGTTGATTTCCGCGGTGATCCGTTAAACCATGCAGCGGATGTGCTCGCAGTCACGGTTCAGCCGCCGGTTGCAAAACCCGGATACAGCGTCATGCCGCCATCCACGAAAAGACTGACACCGCTGATGTAGTCGGCCTGATCGGAGGCCAGCCAGACGGCGGCCCGGGCGATATCATCCGGTTCGCCGATCCGTTTGTAGGGAACCAGTTCCATCAGTTTGGCATAGGCTTCGGGCGTATCCCAGGCGGCCGTGTTGATGGGGGTGCGGATGGCGCCCGGTGCAATGCTGTTAACCCGGATGCGGTAGGGGGCGACTTCCTGGGCAATGCTTTTCATCATGAGCATCACGGCGCCTTTGGAGGCAGCGTAATTCACATGACCGGCCCAGGGAATCACTTCGTGCACCGAACTCATGTGGATGATCTTACCGGCCGAGCAGGATACTTCCTTGACCACGCCGCGGCGTTTGAATTCCCGCACGGCCTCCCGGGCACACAGAAACTGCCCGGTGAGATTCACACTGATCACCAGGTTCCATTCATCCAGGGTCATTTCGGTAAAAGGCGCATCCTTCTGCAATCCGGCATTGTTGACCAGTATGTCGATGGTTCCAAATTCGGCGAACATCTTTTGAAACATGGCCTGGACCTGATCTTCTCTGGAAACGTCGGCCCGGTGCGCATAAGCGCTGCCGCCGCTTTTGCGTATTTCTTCAACCACCTCGTGGGCCTGACCTTCGTTGCGGGCAAAATTGACCACGACATCGGCACCGGCCTGCCCCAGTCCCAGGGCGACTGCCTTCCCGATACCCGAATTGGCACCGGTGACCAGCGCTTTTTGTCCTTTCAATACCTTTTCGGCCTGACACTGCGGCATAACCACGGCCGGATATGTTTCTTCGCTCATGTGAGGTTCTCCATTACAAGGTTTGACTTTTTTTTATTAATAGCCACGAACCAGGCTTCGCCTAAAGGCTACGCCCCGGCAGGTTAACGCGAATTTTCACGAATTCAATTCATTGGAGAGTGTTTTTAACTTTCTGGCCTCCCAGCAGAAAGTTAAAAGATAAATTCCTCTGCGATCTCCGCGTCTCGAGCGGCTTGTCGGGTCGTCTTGTCCCGTCGTCCTGTGCGGCGTAGCTTCAGCGAAGACGTAAGCTCGAAGAGCGAAGTCGGAAGCTCGCAGAGCGAAGCCTGAAGCGGGCGGTGAATGCATGTCTAATTAAAAATGGACATATCAGCAATTATGACCTTCGCCATAGACGCTGTTCTACGCCTGCGTTTTCTTGCCCCCCGATTGCTGGATCAATTTAGCCACCAGACCGGTCCAGCCGGTCTGATGGGCAGCCCCCAACCCGGCGCCGTTGTCGCCGTGAAAATATTCGTTGAACAGGATGTGGTCCCGCCATTGGGGATCATCCTGAAATTTACGCATACCGCCGTAGATGGGCCTTTGGTCCGAGTCATTGCGCAAAAACAGCCGTATCAGGCGCCGGGAAAGTTCGGTGGCCACCTCACCCAGATTCATCATCTGACCTGATCCGGTGGGACACGCCACTTTGAACGCATCACCGTAGTAATGATGGAATTTTTGCAAGGATTCGATCAACAGGTAGTTGATTGGAAACCAGATCGGACCGCGCCAGTTTGAATTGCCGCCGAACAGGCCGCTCTGGGATTCGGCCGGTTGATAGTTGATCGAGTAAGTCCGGCCGTCGGCATCGAAGGTATAAGGGTGGTCTTTATGATACCTGGAGACGGACCGAATCCCGAACTCGGAGAGAAATTCGTTTTCATCCAGCATGGACCGCAGGACTTTTTCGAGACGATCACGATTGACGATCGACAGCAGCCGCCGGGCGTGTTCTCCTTCGGCTTTTACACAGGCGACATCACCGCTGTCGCGCAGATAAACACGGTTTTCAAAAAACCAATTCAGTCTGCGCTTGAAGACCGGCAGGCTGTCAACCAGATCATGCTCGAGGGTTTCAACCGCCAGCAGCGGCATCAGGCCCACCAGGGAGCGAACTTTCAGCGGTGTTACCCGGCCATCGGGTGTGTTCAGGGCATCGTAAAAAAAGCCGTCCGCTTCATCCCACAGGCTCAAACCACCGCGAAAATCGCCGGTCATGGCCCGGGCAATGCGCAGGAAGTGCTCGAAGAACTTGCTGGCGGTGTCCTGATAGACGGGGTCTTCTGTGGCCAGTTCGAGCGAGATCTTGAGCATTACCAGGCAGTAGAAACCCATCCAGGCCGTTCCGTCGGACTGGTCGATGTGTCCGCCGGTTGGCAGCGGCGCGCTGCGATCGAAAACGCTGATGTTGTCCAGCCCGAGAAAGCCGCCCTGGAATACATTGCGGCCTTCGGCGTCTTTTTTATTCACCCACCAGGTAAAATTCAGCAGCAGCTTGTGAAATATCCCCTCTAAAAATCCCCTGTCGGTCCGGCCATGCTGCTTCGCGTCGATCTGATACACCCGCCAGGCGGCCCAGGCGTGCACCGGCGGATTGACATCACCGAATTTCCATTCATAGGCCGGTAGTTGACCGTTGGGGTGCATGTACCACTCACGGGCCATCAAATCCAATTGCCGTTTGGCAAAATCAGTATCGACCAGCGCGAGGGGGATGCAGTGGAAGGCCAGATCCCAGGCCGCATACCATGGGTATTCCCATTTATCGGGCATGGAGATAATATCGAAGTTGTTGAGATGCTCCCATTCGTGATTGCGTCCGCTGTGACGGGAACTTGAAACCGGCGGCATGCCCGGATCGCCATATAACCACTGTTCGATATTGTAATAGAAAAATTGTTTGGTCCACAGCATGCCGGCCAGGGCCTGGCGTTGCACCCGGCCTTCATCAGTGCCCAGATCGGGATTTTGAACCGCTGCGTAAAATTCATCCGCTTCGGACCGTCGCGTTTCAAACAACGCATCGAAATCTTCGAATGCGTTTTTGTGTTCCTGCTGGGCAAGTCTCAAACGATAGACCCGCGTGTCTCCGGGTTTCAGGTCAGCATCGTAGAGGGCCGCCACTTTGGTGCCTGCCCGGGCCGGGTTGACCGCATCGGTCTCGCCATTGATCAGGTATCGGTGAAATGCATCTTTGAAAAAAGAATGCTCGCCGGATGCACTGGAAATAAGGGCCGGGTTGGTTTCGTTTTCGGTAAAGATCAATCCCGGTGCGTGTTCGGCATACAGGTAGTAGGTGCCCGAATACGGGTGCCGGGCTTCTACCATGGCCGTGCCGGCCGTTCCCTCGATCTGTCTGAGCTGCGGCTTTTCGGGCACATCGCCCATGGGGCCATTTTCATAACCCCAGGACCATGTATTGCGGAACCAGAGCATTGGAAGAACATGGCAGGTTGCAGGGTCCGGTCCGTGATTGGTAACCGATATTTGAATCAGAATGTCTTCCTGGTCGGCCTTGGCATACTCGACCAGGACATCGAAATAGCGGTTCTGCTCGAATACGCCGGTATCGAGCAGCTCGTATTCCAGATCAAGAAAACCGCGCCGGCCGTTTTCGGCCACCAGGTCGGCGTACGGATATTCGGCCTGGGGATATTTGTAGAGCATCTTCATATAGCTGTGGGTCGGTGTGCTGTCCAGGTAAAAGTAAACCTCCTTGACGTCTTCACCATGGTTGCCCTCGGATCCGGTCAGGCCGAATAATCTCTCTTTCAGGATCGCATCTTTTCCGTTCCACAGGGCCGGGGCAAAGCAAACATGTTGATATCGGTCGGAGATACCGGCCAGGCCGTCTTCTCCCCAGCGATAGGCTCTGCTGCGGGCATGCTCGTGGGGAAAGTATTCCCAGGCCGACCCATCCGGGCTGTAATCTTCCCGCACGGTGCCCCAGGCCCGTTCGCTCAGATAAGGCCCCCATTTTTTCCAGTTCGCCTTTCGCAGACGGTGATCGATGAGCCGTTGATGTTCAGCTGTTTTTCCCATGGCACCGGACCTCGCTTTTGGATTTGATGAACGCATGTTCAATGGCAGAATGGTGAAATGATTGCAGACGGCATACAAGCATCATACCGCCTGTTAAATGATAGTAGGGACGCAGAAATTGATGTCAAGAATACCCGGCCGGGTGCATGCCTGTGATAAAAAGATCATCGCTATGACGGCACTATCGGCGCCTGCGATGTCTGACCGCGTTCCATTTTAACGTTAAATGTGATATTTTAAATCTTTTTGGCCGCGAACTGTTTACATACCGGACCAAGGTTGATATCTTATACGGTTTCGTAAAACATGTTACCCCAAACCCTGAAAACGAAGCATATGAACGATTTTTATCAGAACGAAATAAGCCGGCGACGAACATTCGGGATCATCAGCCATCCCGATGCGGATAAGACGACCCTGACCGAAAAGCTGCTCCTTTTTGGCGGCGCGATCCAGCAGGCCGGGGCGGTCAAAGCCCGGCGGGCGGCCCGCTACGCCACCAGCGACTGGATGTCGATTGAAAAGGAAAGGGGCATATCCGTGACCACGTCGGTCATGAAGTTCAATTACCGGGACTACGAGGTCAACCTGCTGGATACACCCGGTCACCAGGATTTTTCAGAAGACACTTACCGGGTTCTGACCGCAGTCGACAGCGCCCTGATGGTGATCGACAGCGCCAAGGGGGTCGAACCGCAGACCGAAAAACTGATGGAGGTCTGCCGTATGCGAAATACACCGATTATCACCTTTATCAACAAGCTCGATCGAGAGGGCAAGGCGCCCCTTGATATCCTTGACGATATTGAAGACAAGCTGCAGATCGAATGCACGCCCCTGTCCTGGCCGATCGGGATGGGCAAAAGTTTCAAAGGGGTTTATAACCTGTATCACCGGCAGCTGCATCTTTTTGAACCGGGCCGGGATACCCGCGGTCAGGAAAAGCTCGTGATCGATGACCTGTCTGACCCGCTGCTCGATCAATTTCTCAACGGTCAGGCCGGTGAACTGCGACAGGATATCGAGCTGATCGAAGGGGCCGCCAATCCATTCGAGCTCGCACATTATCTGAAAGGAAATCAAACCCCTGTTTTTTTTGGAAGTGCCATCAATAATTTCGGTGTCAAAGAAATGCTGGATGCATTTGTCGAGATGGCCCCCCGGCCGCGTTCACGCGACACCCTGTCCCGCGAGGTTTCGCCTTTCGAAAAGCCGTTTTCCGGTTTCGCGTTCAAAATCCAGGCCAATATGGATCCGGCCCACCGGGACAGAATCGCGTTTGTCAGGATCTGTTCGGGAAAGTTCAAAAGGGGGATGAAAGTCGTTCACCACCGGATCGGAAAAACCGTAGCCATTGCCAATGCAACCATTTTCATGGCTCAGGACCGGGAGAATGTAGAAGAGGCCTACGCCGGCGATATCATCGGTATCCACAACCACGGGACCATAAAGATCGGCGATACCTTTACCGAAAAAGAACCGCTGAAGTTCAGCGGGATCCCGAATTTTGCGCCCGAACATTTCCGGCGGGTGCTGCTCAAAAATCCTCTGAAAGCCAAACATTTGCAGAAGGGTTTGACCCAGCTTGCCGAAGAAGGCGCCGTGCAGTACTTCAGGCCGCTTAGCGGTAACGACACTATCCTGGGCGCTGTCGGCATGCTCCAGTTCGACGTGACGATTGCCCGGCTCAAGGCCGAATACGGCGTGGACGCCGTATATGAACCGGTGGATATTGCGGTGGCGCGCTGGATTGAATGCAATGATCGTAAAAAAATGGCCGAATTTGAAAAGAAGCATCTGGCCAACCTGGCCCGTGATGCCGAAGGACGCCTGTCCTATTTGACAACCAGCGAATGGCAGCTCGGTTACTGCATGGAAAACTGGCCCGACATTGATTTTTTCAAGACGAGGGACTTCAATGCATAAATGAGGGGACACATAGCGCTAAAAGAGATGAACGTCGAACATCGAACGTCCAACATCGAATTTTGAATGAAAAACAATCAAGAAACGACATTTAATGCAATAATAGCTTCTGTACGTTAGACTGCGGTTTTAAGAATCGTCAGACTTTGCATTTAGTTGACATAACACGCAGGACCTCACAGATATACACAGATCCAACCATTGTGTGTGTACGCCTACGTCTTCTTGCCGGGGCGTAGCTTCCTGCAAACCTGTCTGTGGCTATTTTACTGATTATCCCTACAACGAAACTTATATCAATTATTACTTGATTTTTAAGTAATGGCCTGCAATACTACGAAACAACCCCAAATATAGGAGGCAGGCCATGCTACCCATTTCGCGTCAGGATGAG
>Ga0126335_1001529_pt1 | contig 13063 bp, 9 predicted proteins | sample OlaspJWI45metaG_FD_108409 | JGI IMG/M metagenome (GOLD analysis project Ga0126335, IMG submission 108409) | Marine gutless worms symbiont microbial communities from Oahu, Hawaii - Olavius sp. 1 OAHU.JWI-45 metaG | ecosystem: Host-associated > Annelida > Digestive system > Unclassified | place...
GACAGACTTGTGCTGCATTTAATTTTTTTTATTCTAAGGACCAGCTTCGTGTCAACTTTGGACACTTTGAAATCGACTACGTGGAAAGGGAAATGCTAGCAACGGACTGGTCTACATACTGCGCGGTTAAAGTGTATAGAGAATGACGTATTGGCACTGTCAAGATTTGCAGTGGAATTTGAAACGCTGGCGCTTATATCGAACACCAGCACCTCAACCTTGTCCTCGTGCATCTGTAACACATGTGTCTGTCGTCACTGCGTGTTCAGCCGTAACAGGCGACATCCATCGCTGAGACATGCCGTGTCAACAAAGTCGATCCATCAATCCGTTATTAGCTGCTCCGCCAGAATGGGGGCCAGCTATGTGTATAATAACGCGTTGTCTGTCTGTCTATGTGTCGCACGCGAATATTTCCTAAATTAAACGAGATATTGTAAAGCAATGGTTAGTGATAAACGCAAATACGTATATGAATTCCAGTTTTTTTACTCTGGCAACAGGCTGATGGGCAGAAATTCGAGCCCAGGTGCCGCAGTGCAGTGACCATTTTCTCGAGCATGCTGCAACAGCTTTTACCGCTTTATAAATAGGGCCTATGTTCGCTTGGAGCTCCATTAAAACGAATATCGTTAAAAGACATATATACAGCATTCTCGCAGAAACATCCATCTTTCGCTCATGCCTAATTGCCACCTGTCAGTCTCTAAGACATTCATCTGACCACCATTATTTAGCCGACGTTTTCGTCCAGCAAAGTGCTTCCGATGCAGGATACGCAGGATGCCAAACGTACGTCGGATGCACTTTGGTGCCTCTGACGTCATTATGCAAACAGGAGCATACGCTATCCTTTTTCGCGTGATGGACCTACTTCTTACAGCTGCGAATCTCACAGAGAAATATATGCAATGAAATTTTCAGGCTTTTCGTGAATTTCCTGACAACAGCTAAGTACTCACGAATGCCGGCAGTCTCGACGAAAAAAATTCAAATAAAATAGATGTTAGTATCAAAACTGTTGACAGAAGAGGCCTACATAAACATGTACGCATGTAATGCGCGTAAAATTGGTTTACATTTGCAGTTTTTGCGCTCGTTGATCAAGACGTCTTTTTGTGTCAAATTTCGTGACAGTTAATAGTTGATACTTGTGCAGTTGCAAAATACGAATATGATGTTGTGCGCTAGCAGATAAGGGTCGTTTTTGAGTGCATTTTTAACGTTTACCTTATTTGAAAAATGTCCCGGTTTATATAATTTAGCGACTGAATAATTACTACTGGAGCAAACGGGCACCTGTTTCTGAGTAGCAAGAACATAGTTCGTTAAGCCGTATCGAATGCATGAGCTACGAACTATTGCGACATTAGATCCCGTAGCGTGGTGTGTCAGTTTGTCTGTCATATGCCTAAGCTGTGCAAAAACGGCTAAAAGGATCAAGATCCTGTTTGAACTAAAAACTTTTGGAGCCTAAAAACACTATACTTGCCCACTGTACCGTATAAACACGCCTGTTGTGACTTATTCGCCAGATGGAGCCGCATTTGATTCGGCCATCGCTGAGTTACTTTAGCTATTTGTTTTATCTCAGCGACAGTTAGAAAGCGTCAAAAATAGGCCTATTTGTTCTGATCAGTGTAAGAGAAGATGCCAGACCTGTTAGCGGCACTGCTGCTCGCCGATGGTGCTGCTGCTGCTGCTGCTGGTACGACAATGATGCGCTGACGAAGCCGTTGCTCAGCCGGTGCGAGACGACGTAATTGACTTCTGTGTGTTCGCGTGACACTGACATCGACTGTTCGACTGTAGTAACCAGTTGTCGTCCGCCACGCCACGTGTCGTGATAGTTACTCGCCAGGGATAAAACGGCTTTGGCAGCATACTTAGCAGATCCACTGTCGCTTTAAGTGCAATTTTCACATCTGTATGTCAACAAGGTTTTTTAATTAGAATCCCCTGGAGGTTGCGGTTCGCTGTACTCCCGGTACTTGATACTATAATGAAACGTAATGTAACAAAATACCCTAGCGTGACAGGCTGGAGCCAGCGCGTCGCCGGAGAATGCCGGTAAAAAGTCAAAGTTGAAACTTTATTGCAAATGTCTGCCGTTATTATGTAAGGTCATTCGAATCGAAACTCGTAAATTAAAAATTATATAGGCCTATACATTCGATTATTTGAATGTCGTCGTAAGCAAAATATCTTCTTTATACAATCAAGGAGATCTTGATAGTTTTGGATCGCCAATCAAACGACAAAACTTTGCTTAACCTTAATGATAGGTACGGATCTCTTTCCCACGGAGTTGCCTAGCCTCACAATGTCGTTCTCACTTAGCTCAGCTCCAAGACACTCAAACGCCACTATTTCTAAATGTCACCAACGGTCACAGGTTACAGAGGACTCTGACAACTCAAACCCTTTTGCATGTCCAATAAATTACTCCAGTAGGAGTGAGAGGATCTAAGTTAAAGTCGGTAACTTATTCGATTCTAACCCGACTGTGTTGAGTCACCGAGAATGAGATAAATGATTTCTTTTATAAGAAGACATTCAAGACAATTGCCGAAACTAAGATGGGTTGTAGAGCAAAAAAAGTTTCCATAACTGCGTTGCCATACGTGAATACGATGGCAGGTTCCCAAACTTCCCACTGCACGGCAAGCATAGAACTCCGTAGGCCTACACGGAAGATTCGCTATACAAATGCGATGACAAATGCTCATTATCCGCCAGGCTTCTTTACATGATGGTTGCAGTCCGTACAAAGCCAGCTTCGCGGTAATAACATGACCGCTTGTTATGGTCACTATTTTTGTACTGCCTGGAACGGACGGTCAATGTATCCTAATTCCACTGACGTCATCGTCATCAGCTGTTGCAGGTGCCCTAATGTGAAGCGGCGGACGCATTGCGATGTGCTGTCTGTCTGTAGTCTGCTGCCTTTATCTAAATGTGTGATCTAAATAGAGAACAAGAGGCCAAAGTGATTTGGAAAAGGCTGCGCCGAATAATTCCCGCACAGTGAAGCCGCGTGACAGACAGACAGACTGACGGACAAACTGACAGACACCGCACACATCGGTAACAATAGTCTGCATCTCATGTATTCGATGCAGCGTAAAAACGAAACCATTGTTTTACTTATTATCTTTTCACCTTTGGTTAGCAAATACTCTCGAAAATTTTGGGCGTTAGATGTAAGACATGAATTAAATATACCTATTAAATTAACCTCTGTTGTAAAGGTGTTTCTCCTAAACGTACTGCTTGTGAAGCTGTGCTTCAGAGGATGCCAGCTATGGTACCTGACATTAGTCACAGACTACATGTATGTAGTGTAATGTCCTCTTATGTGTGTAATGTCGTAAACCAAAAGGTCGTTCGCAGTCTTTTTTCTTGTCCACGGGTGAAAAAATCCACAACTTCGTCGCATTTCGTCTGTTGGCAGTTAAGGGGTTAAGCTGGCGTCTATGACGTTGTTAGTCTTTACGGCGGACTTCATTTGTAACTGGCTTGATTACTGTAACTCTGCGAGCTCCGTTTACGACCGGCGGTACCCACATCCGGCCCTCGTCTCATTGTTTGGTTGCACATAGAATCTGCAGACTACAGTTGTATATATGCTGGTTTTGCGAGTGCGATCTGTGCTTCCCTTAGGTCGTTGGTTTCGTTTAGTCTCCGGAACTGTCGTCGTTCGCCGCCGTCGTCTCGTCGATAGACCAACGATTTAACGGTTTAAACACAAGCTTTTTAGCTGCGTTTTGGGTCGAAATCTGCACACTCTTTCAGCAGGCTATACTTCACCGGCAAAGGGTCGTCGAAATCACCAGCTGACGCCACATCAGCATTAAATTTTTTATATAGCCATAGCTGACCGTCTCTAGGGCAAATCGAACCTCTGTCAAATTGTCTCTTAATCCTCCTACAGAAATACCGGTACCCTATACAGGCCCCTATGTATATACATTTCACAGTCCATGGCAAAATAATCAAGTAGACTTACATTCGTTTTGCCTCTGAATGAGCAACTAAATTGCTATCTTCATCAATTCTGACTTTGGTATACCACTAAGGACTAACATTCCAAACCGCTATGTGTCAGTCGCTAAGGCTAACGCCTTAACGACTGGTTTAGGGGAGCTGAGACGTCAAATCATGATATTGTCGATAGCTATAACAAAGACAGCCTTTAAAGCACTAAGTGATAAAGTTTGTGCCATCGTGTGCAAAATAGCCAGTTATTGTTAACTTAAGACTATAACCGTAATCGCTCACCTGCTCAAGAAATGCGCCTATATTCACAAATAGCTTCAAGGTGCACAGGAACTGTTTGTGCGACGAGCAAAGGTAAAGGTAAAGGTAACAGACACTTGATATAGCGCCTCTTCGTGAGGAAACCTAGCCACAGAAGCGCTCAGGTATGACACGCGTTGTCAACGTATCACGCAGCTATAACTAGCTGCCCCCACGCGTTTATCCACAAATGTAATGAACTATACTTGCCTTATATCATAACTCATGTCATTACGGACGTTCATTCTATAGCCCAGAGCTGGCGAACAAAATACAGTTAGGCTACTTAATCGAAGTTATTAGCCAATAATTGACAAACCGCCCACGACTCCTGCGGCCAATCAATCAGCAAAAGATCACAGGGTTACAGTAATGAAGTTAGTTAAGTCCGCCGCAAAAGACGAACTGTCAAGGTTATATACATGTATAGCCTAATTGCCTAACCCCTGCGCACTCGACGTGTAGCCAATGACGTGAGGTGCATGCATTTGAGGAAAACAGCCACTTCGGGCTATTCAGCTGGTGCTCATGTCTGCCTAATTGGAACAGAACAGGTAACTTTACATTTTCAAGAAATATTTTCAGAAACTCTTGACAGTCGACACACACACACACACACTTTGATCTTGGTCAGCTAACGAGCTACGTGATTTGCACGTTCATCCGGTACCGGTAATTATAGTCCTCCTGCAATGGCTGTTTGAACTATAAATGTCGTCGTCGGTTATCGCAAGCAGGGCATCGCAAGCTGCAGGGCGATGCATTATACCAAAGAAGTCAGCAATAAACCATGCACTCCCAGTACGTGTAGTAGATTGCAAGGCCTTCCGTCTTACAGACGGATGGTTTTTGTTGATCTCTAAGAGTTTCACGCAGAGTCATTTTGATTGTTTTGTGGGCTTTATTGTTTTGAGACAAATAAGTTTAGCCTATCATTGTTTTCCACTTTTGTGTGTGAAGCATGTTCATTATAGGGCCTACGATGTGATGAAAGATATGAATCCACATAAACAGCATAGCTATTAACGCGTTAGAAGTTAGTGGACAAACCGACCATGGACAGTGACGCTCAGCTGGCAAAAGTAGGTAAGGGTGACCTATAGTATATAGTTTCTGGTTTGCGACGAGGGTTGGTTAGTAGTATCTGTCTCTGTCTCTGCGCGCAATATTCGAGTCTCTGTGCCCAGCGGTCGCGATATGGGAAAAAGAAACGATTAAGGCCACTGAAAACCTTTTTGTTTAGTGTTTGTTTTCTGATTTGATCCTGTAACTGTTTTTCTATAGTCTGTCATTGTGACATTCTAGTGGTCCTAGAAGTAACCACAATTATTATGGCCACTATAAAAAATTAATATTACATTGCGTTACATCTCATATGTACTGCATAACATTATTGGCTTCTGTGAGCATATGTCTGCAGGCAGCGACGGTGCAATCCAATCATGCTGTTCTGGCTTACATCTTGATTGCGTCGCTCGGTCGCGATATTACCTATTGATTAACCGACTCCGACAGTCTGCGGTTTCAGTTACGTATACGTGACTGACTGCTCGGAATTAACTGAGAAATCTCATATCAAGACACCGATGAGAGCGAACGTCTTCTTTACCTTCTTCTTCTTTTCAATTTCTTCATTTCCTCTCTCTCTCTCTCTCTCTCTCTCTCTCTCTCTCTCTCTCTCTCTCTGTATGTCTTCTTCCCTTATAACTAAACCGACTGACGAACAGTCTGAAGGTCTTCTGCATTGCCATAGGCTAAATGTTTTACCCGTGGTTAATCTTTTTAGTCACCCTCACTTAGGCTAATGTGACCAAACCGCCGATCGCCGTCGGGTAAAAAGTATATCGGTGTTTAGAGCCTAGGTGTGGCACGAATGATCGCTACAGACCTCTCCACTAGCCCTCTCCTATCTTTCACAGGGGTCAAAAAGTGTGAAATTATGCCCAATCTTCGTTCCCACTCGCCTTTCAAGCGCTCTCATTTAAAAAATGGAGCAACATATCAAATATCTAAAACAAAGTTATAGGCCTATAGTACCGATGTCTGGCTCTAATCTACCGCAGACCCCGTGCACCTAGGGCCCCAAACTCTGAGAAACGTTTGCTTAAAAATTGCCCCTAAAGGGTGACGACTAGGAAAACAGTTACATCGCTCTCACTCAGCCGCAAGCGGACAGATTGCGTTTACATTTCACAAGATGGTACTCTGTGGCTCCGCGGAAGCTGCGAAATTGTGAAAACCCACTAGGGGTCGAATCCATATATTTAAATATATGGGCCCCAATATCCTTGGAATGGCTAAAGCTAGAGACTTCAAATTTGGTGTGTACGAGGGTAGTCTTGACGGCATGCATAAACTAGATCAATGGGATGTAACCCAATTTAGGTGACCAAGATTATGAATTTACGGACCCCCGCGAATACCTCTCGAACGGCTAAAGCTACAGGGTTCAATTTTAGCATGTAGATGGATTGTAAGTAGTAGAAGACAAGTAGCACAAAAGTAGGTCAAATAAGGCTATAGTCTAAGACACATTGACATACTTTTAAATTTTGGAATTTCGTCCATTTTTCTGGAATAGGTAGAGCTAAAGACATTAAAGTTGGTGTGCGCATCAACTACACGTAGTAGTTTTGATGGCATGCAAAAACTATGGCGGTTGTTGCCTGAAATTTTAGGGCGCTGGCGACAAGTGCCGAAGGCATGAGACAAGGCGCTGCAGAGCGAGCGCCGAAGGCTTGAAAAGTTTAAATTTGGCCAGAAGGTCTAGAAGTGGGCTGTAAGCTCCCCAAGTGGGCCCAAGATATAAGCCCCGCATGAGGAATGCTACCGATGAATATCGCCGCAATTTTTTTGGTTTTTGTAAATTTTGGTTCATTGTTTGGTCACGCGACAGCCGATGTGCTAAAACGTTGAAAGTTATGAGGTCAAAGGTCAAGGTCATGACATAAAACCGAGGTCCATCACGAGCTAAATTAGTAATATTATAGTGTAGCAGTGAGTCACGTTTCACTGAGCATCATAGCGCATAGGCGTGTTTATGTTGATGACACTTTGTTAGCCTCGTCAGGCGTCAGGCAATGGAGTCAGTCGCGCTGTCTGGAATCGAGGCAGTAGTTGTTGACGTTTGCTGACATGAATTCAGTCACTACGAACGATTGTCGTCAATTAGCTGTGTCGTGTAGCTGCCTACTGCGATTTGGGATGTCGGATGTTTTGGAGCGCCCCGAGCCGGCGGCTGTAAGTGGCAATACATCTTAATTGCCACATTTTTTAGTTTTCTTGGAATCCAACGATCTGATGAACAATCTATTTATCTAACTAATTTATTTGGATGGGTAATCGTCTGCAGGGTGTACTGACGTTCTGTTGCAACTCGACCTTTTTTTCAATTAGTGGGTAGAGTAAAATGAGTGTGAGCATACAGCCCTGAGTCCGCCTGTTCCAGCAGCGTGGTGATACGCCTGTTGCTCATATGAAGTGTGTTAGACTAAGTTGGCTTTGAATCAGGTTTCGACAGCACGCTAATGTATACTACACAGTAGTGGTTTAGCAGTATTTGTACTTTAGGCCACTCTAAATAACTCTAATGTAATGTAATGTAATACCCCTCATATGATCATATCCCATTTTTTATCTTATGAGAAGTTCAGTTAAAGTCAGGGACCAACGCGGGCTAATTCGTCCACTGGCGAATTCTGGTAGGCCTATGGATCGGATGGATCAGACGGCTTCAGTAAGATGTTCTTTCGACGGCGTTGCTGGCCGTTTGACCGTGACACGCGAACTGAGTCGCTCTGGCTTCTCTTCACGTCACGACGTCGTCGAGTTACGTTGTACGATCGGCGTTTACGCACGTCACGCAGGCGTGGGAGCAGCTTTACCGCAGCATTCTCATCTTTCCACCGCGACCTCGCTCTGCCACTGTCCTCGTAGTCGCTCGTGTAGTCCTCCGAAGTCGACTTGCCAGAGTCCTCTTCCGAGAAAAGTTCACTGCGTAGCCGCCGTCGAATTAACACATTCAATCGGCCTATTCTTTCGAAATGTAACTCCTTCTCTTGCTGCTCCACTGGCGGCGATACGAGATGGATTACAGCGGTATCGGGCGTAGACATTCTCGGTTTATCTCGAGATTTAGTAACATTATCGTTATTGTTATCGTCTTTGAGTGGACACGTGGTCAGCAGCAAGCAACTACGCATGCAAGCCGGAAATAGGTCGTCGCCCGATAGCGTCATTCCGCGCCGCAGTCTCGACAGGTGGGTCACGTGACCGGAAGTAGGGGCGACAGTGGGCGTGGCGTAGACGTGGAGTAGTGAGAGGCGTGACGATGTCGTCGATGACGATGTGGACAACTGCCGGTCATCTACTTCGATGTCCTCCAGTGAAACGCTGATGGCAGAGTCCGTCGACTGTTGTTGCTGGTTCTGTCGCTTCAGAGCTACTCCCGACTTCCGGTCTGGTTGATCACGCGATGAACAAACAGCAGGAAGCGAGCTGGAGCTTCGTCGCACGTCTGGCCGAACGTCCAACCACGACCGCGATTGCCTGCAATACATGTTAAAGTAGCAGACTGTGAACCAGAAACCCCGACTTTCCATTGGCGTTTAATAGAACTAATAACTCTACCTCGCTTAAGTGGCATGTGGCAGATGGGCCGGCCAGCTAATGGCAGAAACAAATAACGTGTCCGACAACGACAAGCCACCTCTTTAAGCAGGCAGTACATATAGCAAAATGGTCACAGGAAGCAGCGCATGATGGTGAGCGTTGAGGTAACTGAACTTGAACTGAACGGCCGGGAAGTGAAAGTGCAGACGTAACGTTCTGTGGTCGACCGTTCAAGACAGCGACCGCGAAAGCTGGTTCGTAACAATATACTTATTTAATATCATTAAAACGGCTTTTATCTGCATCGCGTCAGACGGCATATTCATCACTGAATAATTTGATAGAGTGCAGCGGCGCTGCGGCGGAACGGCCATCAGATCCGTTCTGAAGTCCGAGTGTGACAATATTGAGAGTATATTACTGAAAAAGCGTACGAAATTTATGCGGAAATTTACCGAGGGCGTCTTCGGTGATATCTTTGGTTAAGACTTTGACGAACATGTAGCGTATTCTGAGTTGGACTATGTTTATTAGTTTATTTATATCTTTATTTTGTATATTACTGTTTATATTTATGTTCTCTGTCAGTATTCTGGTGAATAAAGCTGTATATAACGTACAAAACACTGACGTTCTTTTTAAGCACGTTGGGCTACATTTTCGTTGCAGGCAGTATGGTATGGGTCTAGCTTCAGCCAGTATGACGTGGTTGGCTATGAAATAATGAAAGCTACCGATTTCGGCGAAAAGCGCCAAGAAATGGCTGTAACGCCCTTCAAGGTCATTCAAGGTCACCGATTTTGGTACCAACTGAAAGTTTATATGCGACTTCTCATTGGTGAATCATACAAATTTACATCGTATCTTTTCGAGATATCGCGAATTATTGACCGGATGAACGAAGACCGGACTGAGGAGATGCAGGACACACGCTAAGCTCGTACTGCCAGTATAAAGTTTTAGTTCAAAAAGTTAGCAATGAAACCTAAAATAGCAGGTACCGTAAGTAGAAGTTTGAAGAAAAGTAAAACACCAGAAAGTTAAATTCATCAGATTAGACTACGACTTCTAGTTTTAGCCTGATCTGATTTACTTACTGATCCAGTGACGCCGACTGTGACGTTGACATCGCCATCTGGTGACGTCGACGAGTCACGTCGTCACTGTCGTCACGTGACGCAATAGCCTCATTCTGACTCGAGTCACTTATCGCCACCAGACCACACACAATTGGTCGATTCTCATCTTCGTCCACTTTGCTGTAAAACAATGCAGTGCTGCTATCTTTTGTCAAGTTTTTAACGGAAATAAAGAGTAAAGTTTCCCACCTATCCGGAGTCTCTGTTTAACAGTGACGTTGAAAATAGCGAGTGTTAAGGCCGACACAAATCAATGCAAATATAGGTAGAAGTTGCTGTCGCCATTAACGATCAAAATCCGAATAGGCCCTATGTAGTAAATGTCAAACGCAGTGTTAGAGTGCTTCTTCAGCAGTTTGGTTAAAGCAGCAGGGCTGTTGCTGCTGCTGCACTGATGTCCATCGCAACAACCGAGAAAAACACATGCACGACAAACTGGCCATAGTTAACAAAACACACATTTGCAAAACAATACGACGGTGAACAGCAGCAGTCTTGGCAGAGTGGCTAAGGCGATGAACTAGAAATCCACTGGCTCTGCCCGCACAGGTTCAAATCCTGTCGGCTGCGTTTAATTTTTTTCTCCATATTTTTGCTCATTTTTAGCATTTTTATTCTGATGTCTCGTGACAAACTTAGCTCGCTACATACAGTTTTCGATCGCACGCTATATACTTGCAAGACAAGCGTTAATGATGTGATAAATGATAAATCGATAGTTATTAAACCCTCTTGCAATTAAGTAATCACGATAATAGTCGTTAATTTACCCGCATTAATTTTGTGTCTACACAGTGGCGATCCACTGTAGGCAGGTGCTGCATCTGACGTTATGGACATTATTGCTTGCTTGGCGTGCTTTGGATCTCTTGTGGAAACCTTGTGCCTTTCGCAGTATGGCATGCCCCTCGTCGTCCTCGATGGCGTTTGGGTGCGAGGAAATAAAAAAATTACTTACTTACTTACTTACTTACTGGATACATACGGCAGCGGGCTAGTGCGGACGTCGGTGATGGCGGCGAAGCACGACTGGCGACGTAATTTCTTGTCGTAACTCGGCGGAGGAATAGGCATCGCACTTATCATCGGACTATCACTGTTATCATCACTGTTATCACGCGGTGATAACGCAGACGAGTAGCGTGACAAGACCTCATCGCCGTCTGATAACGGACTCGATAGAATGCCTTCCGTATCTGCACCAACAGCGGCAGCAGCTGTATGAGCGATCGAACAATAGTAACAATGTCACAAAAACAATGATTCCGACCTTGACGTTGACCTAATGACCTTGAAAATCGAAAGATGACTGTCCGGGAGATATCGCGACAGATGCCCTGATTGATGACTTACAGTATGACCCATGCACTAGGACTACGCGATCCAATTAGTGACCAGTAACCCACCTGACCCACGACCCCCCGCAGTGCGCCCATTAACATTAAAAAACATGTTAGTTGTCAATGCTTTACATCCAGTCGGGTCACAGTCGGCAATCTGGGAGATGTGACCGCCCTTGACAAAAACTGATGGGAGTCCTGACTTACGCTCCCTGGTGGCTGATGCACCTGCTGAACATGTAACATGATGATGATCGGAACCTTTTCTTCACAACAAACTGGCTTCGTCCACTGCTTTGACTTATTTGCTGTGTCACCTGGAAACAGGTAGCGGTGTCTGTGCATGGGTGCAGGGCTGGATTTAGGGCGGGGCCTCAGGCCTCCCACCAAACCCTTCCAACCCAGAGACGTATATTTTAGGCTATAGTAAATGAGTGGGTCCAATCCCTGACTTTTAGGCTAACAATTTCACTAATAAGCCTGTCTAGTGGCCCACTGGTGGATACAGGAATGACGGCCTCTCCCTCATGCTCAATTTCAGCCGGAACTGCTTTCTCAATTATAACATTTTGCTTTTCCAAAAGCCGCATTTAGACGCCACCCTGCAGATGCAATTTCAGGGTGCCAAATATTACAGAAATGCTGCTGCGGTCGGCACCTCGAACCCCGCTGGGGTAGCTTATAGCGCTCGCCAGACACTACAGCTGGATTTGAGGGGGCAGGGGGTTGCGTCGCGGTGAGAAATGGGAAATGGAAGAGAAAAAAAGGGGAGGAGAGGGGAGGAAATGCGGTGATGCGGGGAGGGGAAAGCTGGAAAATAGGGAGGGAAGGGAAGCTTGGCCCCACCCTCACAAAATCTTAATCCGCCACTGTAATGATTCGGCAAGGGTGGGCCCCATACCTCACATCTCCTAAACCCAGCCCTGCATTGGTGTAAAATTTCAAAGTCTTCATGTTAAAGTTTTTAAAATTCTTGATGATTTTATTGTTTACATTCAATAGAGAGGAGACGGGTGACATAGCCGTTTATGACTGCTCTTGTTATACGAGTCAAGCACGTACATGTTAAGTCAAGCAATTAGCGCTAAAGAACGTACAGCTTTCGTAACCAGCAGGGGAGTCAGAGAAAACAGACGGTTCTGACGGTGTCGTAAAGTAGTCAGCAAACGGGGTTGGATAAGCAAGATCGTCGCCAAACAGAGCGTAGTCTTCGCTGTCAATCATTCGCTGTATGAGCGCTGATAACCTGGCCGAGTCACGCATCATGTGGGTGTCTCCGGCGGTTGTCAGAGAAGCACGGCGGGCCTGCCACAGCATCGCCGGGGCCACACAGACTGCCAGGTTCGCCGACGTCATGCGAGTGACAGACCGATGAACGCTGATGTTACGCAATACTGCTATCACGTGATGCAGAAACAGACGCTGATTGGCTGTCAGTTTCGATATCAAACTGCAAATACATATTAACGTCACGACTCACGTCACATTTTAAGCCGCATCGAATATATAATAATAATAATAATAATAATAATATATTATTGCATTATTATTGTACATATTGCAGTGGGTCTCCGGCTAGGCGCCAACATTTGCGAGCCTCACCAGTGTCCTTGCGGGGCGACGGTCGACGCCAAAGGACTGCATGGACTGTCATGTAAAGGAGGCAGCGGCCGA
>Ga0126335_1001530_pt1 | contig 13054 bp, 5 predicted proteins | sample OlaspJWI45metaG_FD_108409 | JGI IMG/M metagenome (GOLD analysis project Ga0126335, IMG submission 108409) | Marine gutless worms symbiont microbial communities from Oahu, Hawaii - Olavius sp. 1 OAHU.JWI-45 metaG | ecosystem: Host-associated > Annelida > Digestive system > Unclassified | place...
AACATGTGATCCTCTCTGATAGAATTTCCGCAGTAGACACGCCGTAGGCGTTTATAATGACCCCTGAGCCGTTGTGCGCCTGCCGCAGATGAGTTTGTGCAAGTCTTAGCAAAATAACAGGCAGATTGCTCAGCTATCTTTTTACTATCTACAGTGCCATTTACCAGAGATGGCCTGGCAGATTTGGCAGACTTGGAGGCCCAACATTTCCATGTTTCTAAACATCTGCAGATGATAACTATAGTACTTGTAGCAGTGTTCAGACATGAAGGCTATTGTTGGCTTTCGTTTTTGTGTATTTATGAGTGCTTCATGACTTTTACTAATAATTTCATTTCATACATCATTGCTTTTAGTATATGGTTCTAATGCATTGTATAGGTTCTAGTTTTATGTTTGTGTGTCTGTGTGTCTGGCTGCATTTATTGTGAAATAAACTATTATTGTGATCTTAATTGAAAATTAACAGTGAATGGATGAATGCATAGCTATAGGAGATGCCTAAACACCAGCAAGTTTTATCGTATTCGTTATTTTCTCTGCATATAATTTTGCACATCCTGAATTATTGACAGTTTGTGTAACATATTACCTGGTAGATGTTTGACTTTTTATACAAGTGTATGAATTATTTGTTATTTATTATATTTACCATAGTACCTGGTATATTTTGCTGTTTTTGCTGGATCGTGTTTATTATATGGTTGTATATCAGTTGTAATTTGTTGACAATTGCAGGGCAACCTTCCAGAAGAGATGCAGTCGAGAGTGCTGATGCCGTCAGGCCGCGGAAGACGACCAGCAGCAACAATTGCAGCAGCCCTGCAGTCGACCCCAGTATCATCGTCGTCATCTTCAGTATCAGCTCCCTCAGCGTCGGACTTCTACAACACTCTGGCAAGTCTGTCGGCAATGTCTGGCAGCACTGGCTCGGCAGCTGCCGATCTGATGAGGTTCTCATCCATGCCGTATGGACTTGGTCTCGGCTCTCTTGGTCTCACCAACCCAATGTATGCAGCCAGCCTAGCTAGTCTTGGTATTCTACCCGGTATGCTGTCAATGCCGGGATTCGATGGGGAAGCAGACAAGGATAGTAAGAGTGGTGGTTTGAAGGAGCCAGACCGTTCGGCAGGTGATGACGGTGACGTTCCGACATCTTCCCTTCATCCTTCATTTCCATATCTCTATAACCCTCTCATTTACAGCCAGTTATATGCACAGAGCTTGGCAGCGGCAACTGCTTCAAACTTTGGCCTCCCGGGACCATTTGGTTCACTAGGACTTGGACTTGATACTTCTACTGAAAGCAGTGTTGCAGAGGAGAGCAAGTCCGAGTTAAAGCCGCACAAGTCTCGAAAACCTACATCTACAACAGTATCATCATCCATGCGCATGAAAGAAGCTCATCGACCCATACCCACATACACTGAACCAGTCTCTCACATGACACTTGACCAGCCCCTATCAAGAAGTTCATTCTCCTTTGAGGCACTAGCTGGAGGTGTGCCTGACCAGTCAGAACCTGAAGATTTAAGTGTTTTGAGCAAAAAGCGTCATGATACTGTCGACATTTTGTCATCGAAACCAGCACCGTCTAGTGTGGCGGCACGATTGAGCAGTGCAGACTGCACTCGTGAAGACATAGAAGATCTCAGCAGAAAGCCATCTCTACCACCTGTGATTCTGTCAGTCCCCGAATCACGAAATCTTGTCGTTAGTACGTCATCCCCATCTCGGGTGTCACCAAAGGCTGAAAAGCCCAGCAGTTCAGCTGTCAAAGATACAGCCAATGCCGGCAAACTGCTCGGATCTCAGGGTGGCCACTCACGATCCCGTCTTATTGACTCAATTAGCACTAAGCTTATGGCGCGGAAACAGAAGGTGACGTCTGATGATACAGAACAAAGTTCATCAAGTAATGTTGAGCCACCTCCGGTTTTGTCTCCCCAAGGAGTTACTGAGCCACCATTGTCTTCCAACATGCCCTCAGACGATCCTGAACAAACCGATTCTGCTGCTGTTGTATCCCTTGTTGTGGAAAAGTCATCTTCGTCAGAAACTGCTGAGACTGATAACACTGAGCAGGCACCATTGTAGCGACCGTAGCGTTTATAGTTTGCTTTTTTGATGTGCCATATCGATCTAATGGCACAGTGAACAGCTTGCCATACGTATGTCTGTTACTGTACGTATGTGTGTATATCAGTATTGAGTGTAGACGATTGTCGTTGTCTCCATGTCGTCGTTACTCCAAGTCTTACACATCATATAGTCTTGAGTCGTAAAGTCGAACTGTGATTAGTTTAACGTGCTGTACTGGACAGTGTATTAATCTGGTTGAGTGGGTGACGAGCTTCTGTGATCTCAGCACGTCGACATTCCGCCATGACTAGACGACATTGCATTTATCATACCAGCTTGCAGCACAACTTGGTTCAGTCCACCGTCATACATTCTGCATATGACAAGTATTCATTCGTCATCTTGTGATACGCTGTCTTCATAATATGGTGCGCTGAGCTTTAGTAAATGTCCTCAGAATTGTCACCTTTTCGAACCTGGAGTATTTGCCCTTTTAGCTGTTGAAAATTTAGCCTACTCTGTTGCAGTATCATGCATTACATGCATATTTACCATCAGATTATTTTATTATAAACAGTGAAGTAATTGAGTTATTGCATGAAAAGTGCCAGTGGTAGTAATATATTGCAAGAACTTTTTACACCCATTATGTACTCTGTTAATAATTATTGTGTTGACTTGCCTGTAGCTGATTTTCATATACAATTCCATTGACGATTCTTATTTTTGTTTGTATGCCGTTTAGGCTGGGAGATTATATCATAGACTGGTGCTGAAGCAGTGAGCTAAATATTGATCATGTATTTGTTCACCGTGACATTTTATAACTAAATCATCGGAAACTGCTGCAGTTGTGGCATGTATTAACAACGTATTTATTTATGTAAGTGAAGCATTGTGAAATGTTGTGTTCTTAGTAACATATATTATTTGCATGAACTGCTGCATGATGCATCGTCTTGTCTCGTCGTAGTTGATAGTCATGTTGATATTAAAACTGTGACCATGTTCCATGTTGTTTCTTCACCTATGTACTCATCAGGTTTAAAATTATCAGCAACAAAGCATAATGTGTTGCATTACTTGAGTTAAATTTACTTAGTATACCAGTCAGTTTGATGTACAGGGTGGACTTAAGACTTGAGTTTGCAGACTTGTCCAGTAACAGAGTAATGGTAATGCATTAATTTACTTTTTTAAAGTATCTACATACTCCAATGCAAGAGTACCTTTTACTTGTAATGAAGTAACTGTCCCCATTTATCATCAAGCTTACTTTTGTTTCGTTACTCTGTTAAATACACAGATTGTTACAAGTAATTTTTCCCAGGAAGCCATCAATTTGGCGATGCCACATGTAGCAGCATGATCACCCAGCACTAATCGCCATATCATCAACTTATTTTCTTTGAATCCATCAAGACTATTATAGTTATTCTATCAGGTAGGTGGTTTACTACGGTGTACATTTCCTTGTGTTATATTTACTTACTGTAAATGTCGCCATCATTTCCGGTTCGTGAAAGTTACTTTTTACTTTAATTGCTTGAGTAACTTTCTGATAAAGTACTTATTACTTTTACTTGAGTAAAAATTGAAGTTTACCAGTACTGTTACTTTTACTTGTTTACTTCTACGTAGGTAATGATCCACATTACTTTGAAAAAATCTGGAAGTTGTTATCAAAGGCACTGCTTTGAGCAAATTGTTTGTTCTTTATTTTGGAGTAAAGTCTGCTGTGTCGAAACTTTCTGGTTTTTAGTGCACCACGTAGAATAGAATGTCAACATTTTTGTACTGGTATTTTGTAACTTATTGCAGTTACATTGGAGGTTAATACCGGGCACAAGCCCGGTAGGCCAAAGGCCTACTAGGCTGCGCCCATAGTAAAGTCACCCGTGTGCACGTACTTGTTGCCACTGCTGACTAGTCTGTAGTTTTGATTGTCACAAAAGTTTGTCACGGAAGTAGTAAGTAAAAAGCGTAAGGAAATTTCTCTTTATGCGAATGCTTCTGAAACTAAAATTTTTACACGCGTTCGTCGTGGGTATTTGACGTCTTTTGCTGGTCTCCATTTTGAAAATTAGCTACGATTGACAGAGTTATGTGCTAGCTGTGGTATTTATTTATTTCCAGTTCGCTCACTTTGACTAATCTGCACACTTCAATTCCAATCACCAGAGAGCGACTATATAAACAGCCAATATCATGACGAAGTAATAACTGGACGTGGGTTAATGTCGTCACAACAGTAATTAGTGCCTCGCAGAATCGACAAGTTAAGTAGTAGACAAATTGGATGTATTGTTCTATAATGTGACATTTGTAAAATTATAATGGCCGCGAGTAGCTGTGGTATTTAAAAAGTAATGTTTGCAAACAAATAACGTTCGCCTTTGTGGCCTAATGCGTAAGGGTTCAAATCCACTCCCACCAAGGTCGTTTGTAAATTTTTTCTTAATTTCTCGAATTATTGTACGTAAGTCGTATGTAAATCTTTTTTCGTATAACCCATTAGGAAACCTAAACTCCGGGCACAAGCCCGGAGAGCGGAGCTCATTGTAAGCGATGTAGAGACGAGAGGACGTTAAACCTCATTATGTAAGGTGTGCATGTATAAAGTGTTTCTTACCTTTACCTTTACCCTTACCTTTTACCTTTACCTTTAAAGTGTCGAGTGGGACGTTAAACATCACTTCGTGACAGCCAGACTTTCACTTCGCAAAAAGCAGTACAATTGTCTGATAGCCAGATTTTCGAACAGTCAGACTTTCGTGACAGCCAGATTTTCGTGACAGCCAGACTTCGTTACGGGTCACTCAGTACTTTCGTTCCGGTCAAAATCTACACACTAGTCAGCGGGTGCCAACCATATACAATACAAATACTATGCACGCGATCTTACTATGGGCGCAGCCCGTTACCAGGCTTGCGCCCGGTATAATAATACTAGTCAAATTCTTCTTTTTCATTGTTAGAAATCTGAAATAAAAGTGTGGTTTGAGCGAAGAGTCATTTCTAATGAGCTCCGCTCTCTGGGCTAGCGCCCGGAGTTTAGGTTTCCTAATGGGTTATATAGGTGCACTAATCCAGTATAAGGCACAAACGCAACACAGATGCATCAAGATTAATGTTGAATTATTACACAGAACTGTACCTCAGTATCACACATGGAGAAATCACTGTTACAAAATCAACAATGTGTAGCAGTCTGCAAACCATAAATACATGTGTAATGAAATAAGCTACAAAAAATACAAATAAGAATGCTGCTGTCATGTACAACGTTCTTAGCAGGGTTGTGGGGACAAAGCACAGGTTGACCAACTGACAGCAAATTGATGTTAATGTTAGCACCAGATCAATCCTCATCTGAATCTAACGCAGCTCGTCTCCGATCAAACTGAAACACAGCAGACAGTTGTTAGTGCATACACTACTGCATAATAAACTACGTCGTTAATTAACTGACACTGACAGCAACTACAAACAAGATTGCCTTCTAGCCTAAGGCGGGACGAGTGGACCACCTGTGTTTGCTTTTTTAAATGCCATGACCTTGACCTGATGACCTTGGTATACAAATCCAAGAATTCCATGAAGGAGACATACCCTGACACCAAAAATGAACTTGGGTCAAAGATTTTTTAATTTATCTATAATCAGACAAACAGAAACTGATGCCCCCAAAACTACATATACCATATGCGTATTTAACAGACTTACTACATAACTATGATGCCTCATAAACTAGTCACACATGTGCCACACATATGTTACTTCAGTTTGAACCTGATAACTTCACTGAGGGCTTCAGGCAGGCCATAATTTGATGTGCTTCTAGACAAGCCACTTAAAAATTGTGTCTGAAAGTTAACAGTTTAGATTTTTAGAAGAGAGAAAAGCAATAATCTGTCACAAACAATGAAAAATAATGGCAATTGAAAATGGCATTTATCAAAGGCTAAACAATCATTCAAACTGACAATGTCAGTAGATAATAACAAGCCACCTATGGGCAGTGTGTGCTCAGCTAGCTTAAAAAAGGAACATTAACATAGCTGCTCTATGTACTATAGCACAGTGCAATATTCTTGTTGCACGATGTTCTAAGCAGCTTATAGATCCAGCAGGTTGAGTTTTTGTCACACTTGGACCTTTATGCTGTCATTAGCATTAGCAGTTGCCTACAGTTCACACTGTAACACAGTGGAGTGGTTCTGGTGGGACTGAAGCCTATCTCAGTGGCCAACTGGCTTCCTTCAGTGCTTTGACGCTGTTGGCTGGGTAATCTGACCTGTAAAAATCGTCCTCGAAATGACCTATAAAGTGTCGAGTGGGATGTTAAGCCTCTACTCACTCTCACTCAGCTAGCTTAAGTAGGTCAGTGTGACCTACTTTTTGGTTTGTGATACAGGTTAGTCAGTATGTCTCAGCCAAACATTCATCTACACTAATAAAAGTTGCAGCTACGTCTTACCTTGACTGTTGTAGTTTTTGTAGTTCGCTCGCTCACTCGCTCTAACAATGCCTTCAGCTGGTTTTCTCCAAGCTAATCACATGCACAAACGTGTTGCACTATGAACTAACTAATGCTAGGAAATGCTAATTCTTTAACATCGAACAAAAACCACAATGTGGATGTATTTATGCTGTGCTAAACATGCTGACACATGTATTGTACTTTCCTGTTTGCTGTTCACTTAATTACATAATCAACAAATGTATAATATTAACGTGTTGTTCAGAATCAAACATAATTCATCAAACATAACGTAACATCAACATCAACCAGTTACAGTTACGTGTATTAGTAGATTATACATGGTTCCATATGCAGTCAAAACACTAGCCATAAAACAGAGTGAACAGGGACATCGAGGTGAATAGGGATATAAAAAAAATGTTTTTTACATCACTGCTACTCATCATACACTGTGTTCCTATTCACCTCAGTATACCTGTTCACCCCATTATACAGGTACTAGAAAGCATCCTATGAGCAGATATTTGCCAAAACTGAAAAGTAATTCCTACATCTGGAAAAACACTTACACCCAACAGCTCAACCTAGATCCTCAAAAGATGAAAAAATTCCAATCCCACCCTTTCTCAAAAATGTCATGTACACATTCATCTACAACTTAAAAATAATTCTGCCCACATAGCAACACTACCTACTTAGCAAAAGAAAACAATATGTCTGACATCTGTTGCAGAAGTAAAAGAAAATGGGTTGGGGTGGGGGAGGTTGGTGGCGATGGGGACAGTGTTGGGGGAGAGTGGGTGTCAAAGGGAGCCGACTGGGAGGGCAGAATAACTAGTATATGACGACAAAATGGAAAAATAAGGCATAAGCATACCACAGAAGCCATTCCATTACCTTGCCCTGGATTTGGCCCGTCTGTGCCATCTGGATCAACATGGACTCAACCATTTTTGCTTTTTCAGGTTTGGCAAGTGCAATAGTATTCACTGTCATTATAACACACAGCAATTCAATCAAATAGCAAATAGCAAATGCAACAAATGTTATTGGTTATCTACGCATATCAAGTCAGAATGCAATTGTATTTTTCAAGCTTTCAATGCTACCAGAATTCAATTTACTTGAAGGGTATAGCGATGTTATTCATATAACAGTCTTTTCAGTTAATTTTACACGATGTGCAGACTGCAGAATATAAAACTGCATGCACAAATAAATTACAAAAAAATTCCTTTTGACAGTATATATAGACTGCATAAATTACATCTTGAGCGGGCTTCCTGATTCAAAACCTGAGCCAGTATGCTGTTTTTCATTTCTTCCTGTTTCTGACGCATTTCTTCTTGCTGTTCTTGGCTCGGACCTTGGCCTCCACCAGGCTATACCATAACACGAACACACACACCACAACTATATGACACCAAGTATCATATAAGTTTACAACAAAAACATCTGCAGACTACATCAGTTGCTAAATTTGTACCGGAAAATCTACTATTATCATGTTTATAGTAATATCTCCAGTTCCTACATAAGTGATTTCCTGCATTTTACTTGTAAACATCCCCAGCTGGTTAACCACATCAGTTGCTAGCAATCTTGCCGTCCAAAGGCAGGTATGGTTTGGTTTCAGGGTTGCCAACTTTCCGTGTGCATTCTGGGAGACGGGCCTCTGCATGGCTAGCGGTATATTTGTTTCACTGTTTCTAAGTAACTCTGTTACAGTGTCGTGAGACGTAACATAGATTAGCCAGTGTCGCCCAAACGACTCGACGTCACTCTGCTGCGACCATGGTGGCTGCATCGAACAGGTCGCCAGCTGGATGGGCACGAACAGTCTTCAGCTGAAAGCCGCAAAGACGGAATTCATATGGTTCGTTCCACCACGTCGGCGCCATCAGTTTCCGTCGGATAAACTTGCAGTTGGCTCTGTTCAGGTGACACCAGCCGCCTCAGTACGCGACCTCGGCTTCTACCTAGACAGTAACATGTCAATGAGGTCGCACGTTACCAGGCTAGTGTGCACGTGCTTCGGCATCCTTCGACAGATTCGTAGCATCAGACGATCGGTTCCATGGTCAACACTGTCGATGCTCATCTCCAGCTTCGTCATGTCAAAACTGAACTACTGCAACGTCGCTCTTGCTGGCCTGCCAAGTTGCGACCTGGACCGTCTGCAGTCTGGCATCAACGCTGACACACGCCTGACAGTTGGCGCGCAGCGCCACGACCACATCACTGCACTCCTTGCGGACCTCCATTGTTTACGTATAGTACCTCAGTGCATCCAGTACAAGCTGTGCATACTGGTTTATCAGTGCATGCATTCAAGGGTCCACATCGAACTATCTGCAGAATGTCATCTGCCCATGGCGTCGCCTGCGCTCTGCATCATCGGCCAATCTTATCGTGCCGGCAATGCGATGTACAAGAATGGGCGACCGCGCCTTCACCGTCACAGAACCGCGCGCCTGGAACAGTCTGCCGGACGTGATCCATCGCAGCCCATCTCTGGCTGTCTTCAAATGTTCACTGAAAACTCACTTTTATATTCGGTGTTTTTATTAACATTGTCTTTAACTACTTTTTAGTCCGCGCGTCTTGACATTGTAAAGTGTCCTTGAAGTAGTTTTTCATCTACAACACTTTAATATTGACTATTTTACATTACATTACATTACAGACCATGAAAAATAACTACAAAGTGTCACTGATGATTGTTGTCAATTGTCATTTTTGTATAACATTACTAACAAAACAGAGTTATGAGTTGGCCTAGGTGCTATGTTGGCTACAATTACAGTTCTCATTTTCCTCATAACTGAATTGAGACACACACCTACAACTGTTCATTTTTTCAGTGTAGGCCTACTACAGTGGGCAAGCCAAGATTAGAGATGCTTATTTGTTGTGCTTAAATTCATAGGTCCCTGCTTTCAGTTTCCCTGCAATTTTGCCACTCTACATAGTTCACTGTTTTGCAAAGATACACTTGCAGAAATCATTGCCTGACATATGTTTCAAGCAAAACAATGAAAACTCATTAATTAGTCTATGTACGTAGCACACATTAAAACTTAGTTTGTGACGTGAGAATTAGGACTGTGCAGTAGCACACAAATGCTACCCCATCCAGGACACGGGACAGCATGGGCCAATTCCGGGAGAGTCCCGGCCATTCCGGGACGGTTGGCAACCCTATATAATTCACTCCATTTGTGGATAAACATTTGATTGCTGGATGTGCAAATTAAATTGTGAAATCCCTCAATGACAACGAGGTATGCCACACCTGAGTGCTTCTGGGGTGGGGTTCTCTTAAAGAGATGCTATATCAAGTTCATCTGTACTGAGGGGCGCACATTATAGGTCATTTCAGGGATGGTTTTTACAGGCCTGATGACCCAACCAACAGTGTCAAAGCACTGAAGTAAGCCAGTTGGTCATCAAGATCAGGCTTCAATCCAACCAGGACCACTCCAACATAATACAACAAATAAATCCAAGGCAACTACTTCACACAGCAGCATAGAGTCCCAGTGTAACAAAACCCATATGGCCTGACTGTAACATGCTGTAAAGAAAACGGTGCAGCAACAATACTATAACAACAGCAGCTCTCTATCTCCTCCAACTCTAGACCAACGTCACTGAGGTCGTAGTTGGAAAGCTTGTGGCTAGTGCAGTGTTGAACGAAACAAGATAAACAGGCATACTTACCGCATATTGGTTCTGCAATTGAGCCATTCGCTGCGTACGAATAGCCTGCAATTCTTCGTCGTCCATGTCTCTAAATTTACGTTGTTAATACCCTAAATTTTCAGTGTGTTTACTTTCAGAAAACATAAAATAACGAATTATTCTATGAAGTAGACAATAAGTAAGTAAGTATTATTCTTATTAGTAGTAGTAGTTGTTGTTGTTGTTGTAGCCGAGCTGTATAATGCATCGAATCGCAGTTCAGTTGAGATTAACAAAATTGCTTTAACAATTAAGTTTTTAGCTTTCTTTTGAATGTTTTCAAAGATTTGGGGTTGATGGGAAAGACCGGTAAGTCTTTTAGGCCTACAAGTTTCAGTGAATTCAAGATTTTTTGTTGTTGCATGGCTAAATGCTCTCGAGGATAATTTCGTTCGTGCTGCCCGTGACTTCAGGACATTGAAAGAAGAGAAGCGTAGTGGCGGTGACAGAATCAGGGACTTAAGGCAGAACGTAGCGCAGTTCAGCGCCCTACGAACACGGACAGGCTGTTAATTTGTTGTCCGTTTGCTATTCGCTGTGCGTCTGTCCGTCATCAAAGACACGAGTGCGTGAAACTTTGTTAGACTGTCACCCTTGACAAAGGCGTAGGCATCAATAAGGGAAACAAAGGTGCATGTTTCTCTGTCGTCGTAAGTTAATTTCTATTGGCCACTATCTATAGTCTAGACGGAAAATGCCAATAATTGTAGGCCTATAGTGAACTTCAGCGAGAAATACTCCTGTAGGCCTATTAGTGTAGCCTATTTGTTTTTCATTATATATATTGAATGTGCACTTTGTAGCCTATTACACACACGACGTCCTTATGCGTAGGGCCTATTAATTTTTTTCCAGCTTTTACGGGCTTCGCTCCCAGTACCACCGGGACTCCGCCCCTGCACCCTGCTGGGGACTCACATTCCCAGACCCCTTGGTTGTGGGCCTAGTAGCCTAAATTTCTGGCCACGCACCTCAGCTTTGACAATATTGTTGGAACTCGAATCCAAATTCATTTCTATTTCATTATTGGATCGCTTATCTCTGTGGTCTCTGTCACGGAACTGCGCTTAAACTGCTTCCCTCTCATTATTTAAAAGGCGTACCGGTATTAAAATATTATAGGCACTACAGGATTTGCCAAAGCGTAGCGTAATCATTAGTTTTTGGTTGAGAAATTCTGGAGCTAACGTCACTTGAGAAATCTCAAGTTTGTTATCGCAGCAAGATACGAAATATGACGATATTGTGTCTGTCAACATCGAGTCAATTAGATCTCTATATTACAATACGAACTCGAAGCAAGACAAACAATAATTTCTAGATGTCAAAATAGTTCGGATCTCCTTTGGATCTGCACAGTGTTCTCCGTATCTTTCGGCGAGCCAACGACATTCCGGGCAGCTTGGCTGATTTCTACAGCAAAACAGTAACAGCTAGTATAAACAAAAACCGAATACATACCCGATTCCACAATCTACAGTCATTGATTTCAGCACAGCTAGACAGCTACATACAGAGTGGTCCAAAAAGTGAGAACCGGTATCTAACTTTTTCAAATCTTAACCGATTTGTCAAATTCTTTTGCTGTTTGAAAGATGAAAAAATTTACAACAACAGTCGCATAATACCTTCCGCCAAACATCAGATATGTTGCTGCACTATACACGTTGTGAAGTTACTGATGCGTTCAAATAGGGCCTATGCTGCAAATCTGGAAGAAAATGAAAACAAAATGCATTGATTTTTTATGCACCGAATAAAAGCTATCTAGCTTAGTTACTTATTAGGCTGCATCGAATGCATGAGATGCAGAGTACTGTTATTAATGATCGCGGTGTGTGTCCGTCAGTCTGTCAGTCAGTCTGTCCGGCTTCACTGTGCAAAAATGGCTGAACGAATCAAGATACTGTTTGGGGTAAACACTTGGGGATCCACGAAACATTGTGTTACATGGTGGTTTTGATCCACCCCCTCCCCCAGAACGAGTTGAGGGGGAGTCGAGGAAAAATTTGCCTATTGTGAACCCACTACATAGCTCAAAGCTAGAAACTTGAAATTTTGTGTGCTTATAAAGCGCTGCGGATTCTAACCAAAACTACTCACACGTCCGGGTCCGGGGGGGGGGGTCACGTGACCTACTTTTAACTTTTGCGATTGTAAAGATGTTACGACGCCCGTTCATATTTTCAGCTTTATATATGTTAAAATTTAACCACTAACAACATAGCCTAGGTCAGTTACATTTATGAAGTCTTCATAGTGTTGCTGATACCAGTAGACAGTCCTACATACACATAATAGCTTGCGGAATTAAACGCCACCAAAACTGTAGAATCGGCCCATCACTCTTCAGGCGAGAGAGAACGGTTGAAATTTTGAAGAGAACAGAGGTTATTGTAGAGATTTGAAACATATTTGTGATTATCGTAGTATTTACCCACAGTTGGTGGAAGTTAAACTAATACGAACAATTGGTATATATCAATGTGCATGGAGAAACAAGTTATTTGAAGATAGATTGACATTACACTGAGGAATATTGGGATTAATTATCATTCAGTTATTGACAATGATTGAATTTGAATTTGGACACTGAATTCATCGTACACATCTGGTTGGATTGATACCACGACTCCGTCTTCATATATATCATCGTCGGGGAATGATATAGGAGTCATATTTGTGGACGTTCACCGTGTCTGCGATATACTTCGTGTACCAGAAGGAGAGTTCAATCGGCTG
>Ga0126335_1001531_pt1 | contig 13050 bp, 10 predicted proteins | sample OlaspJWI45metaG_FD_108409 | JGI IMG/M metagenome (GOLD analysis project Ga0126335, IMG submission 108409) | Marine gutless worms symbiont microbial communities from Oahu, Hawaii - Olavius sp. 1 OAHU.JWI-45 metaG | ecosystem: Host-associated > Annelida > Digestive system > Unclassified | place...
GTGAAACTCCCAAGTTCACTGGTCCAGGCGTATGGCCTCCAATTAGGCCTGTGTGGATGAAAGATAAGGTTATTGTAATATCTAAGCTCTGTTAGACAATAACTGTGTGGAAAACTGGATATCTTTCAGTATGTGCAACTGCAATATTTAACATTTGTTAATAGTCATTATTATGCCATTCAAATTTTCCCAAGGTAGTGTAGCAACAGTATGCAGGTGAAGTGGGGAAATGAATAATTGCTGTGTTGCAGCTTACCTCCATATACTGTGTGCCAAATATTACGAAAATCGGTGAATGTTTGTAAAAACTAAAGCGAAATGAAAAAGTGAGCGTGTTTTGGAACAGAGTGTATTTTATCACGAGTTTTACCGGTACAGAATGGTTAACATGCACTGCCTTCCAAAATTAGCTGTCAGATTGCCTTCTTAATAACCAGTCAACATCATCAAAAGAGCACTAAATTCCCACATATTAGTGAAAATCTGACCAAAGTTCGCTCAAAAGTGCATTTGGTATTTCATATTACATTTCAACTACTCCACAAGAAATGACAGCAAAAATTCACAAATTTAAATTTACAACTTCTTGCACAACACCCTTATAATTCATAGAAATTCACGTCTATACAGTCACCAACATATTTTCAGCAACTCAAGAAATCAGTTTACGATGTCAACAGACCACGGAAAGTGAGATTGCTTTTTGGTAAGTCAATCTGATAGCCAACGGTGGCTGTACATTCCCGAGTCTGGAGACTTCCCTCCAACTCAATTCCCATCTGTGTTGACTCGCCAGCTTTCTGGTAGTAGCACAGGTGAACTCCACCAGCCATCGGTGTCAGACTCCCGCTAAACTGCCAGTTGTCCGCTGCAAGCATTGCATAACACAGCATTAGCACGTAAGTAAACGCTGATTAATGAATACTGAGCAAGCGGACATCAGTACCATTCAGTGCGACATGACGCTCAGGAAGAAACTTTTTTGAAAGTATGTCGAGTCAGCGAAAAATGAGTTCTCTGTAACTACTTTTCAGTTCAATTTTTCTTTTCCAGGTGTTCTTTGTTCATCCTCTTCCTCTGCGACACTGTCGTATCCACAGTAAGCCAGCAAGTGGTGTTTCAACACAACAGCCCTATAATGACATTCACAGAGCTATCTCGTCCTGGAACCCACTGACAGCCATAGCTACTCAGACACATCAAAGTGTATTTGCAAATTTCAACATTTGCTCAAAAAATCTTAGTCACTTTTTCAAATTACAAAAGCAGCCCAAGTTCTGTGTTTGTGTGCTTTTCCCTTTGCTACATTCAAAATGCAGTTGGTTCCTACATTCCCGAAGCCCACAGAGGTGGCCTACACTCCTACAAAATACAAACAACACAATCACACATGAACGCAGAAAAAGAGAAAAATGGCTAACCAGTCCATCGTCCAGCAAGTGTGAAGACAGCTATTTGTTTACCCGGAACTGTCGGCCCATACTGGTAAACCATCTCAGCGCCAAGTGCTAAACTTTGTGTAACATTTTGTAGGTACTGAAGCACCGTTATGCCTGCAACAAACATGCAGTACAGACACAAAAATACAAGATGCAGTAGCATTTAATATCCCATTCACACACACACAAGCTTGATTGTCTAGGACGAGTGGTCCGGGATGATATGGGAACAGGGCAATTCTCTGAAAGTGAGCCCGAAGAAACAAAGAATTAATTCACAGTTTACCATTATTTAGATACTGTGTCATGATATAGACATAACAAGGTGTTATAATTTGTTATTTTTTGTAATTCTGCTGTACGTGATCATCGTTTTATCAACGTCACTATGTGAAGCATTTTACAGTGCAATTTTAGGCTCTGAAATAACAGTTACAGCTGTTGAGTAACTAATCAAAACGATTCTAATATAAATGTTATTTTCTTCTACAAACATATCAGACTGTTGCTGAACAGTAACCTGTAGGTTGATAATTACCTTGAAACTACAAGCTTCAGTACAATATGGCCATGTTCACAATGTCCCACGCATAAAACAACATGCATAATTTTTGAGATTGTGAGCCTACAGTTTGGAATAACAAATGTTGATGTTTATCCAAAGGAAAGTCACTGAGTGTCAGTGTGTAATGCTTAAAATACTACAGAATTCATCTACATTTACTGCTAGGACAGTTTTGCAAGCTGTCCCATGCATCATGCAACAAAATGTCTTGTGTCACTTTTTGTGTAAGTCTACAAGTCTCTTGAACGTCTGGATCCAACATCTGGAGGCTCTGTAAGACAGAGTACGTGGTTTCTGGTGTAGAATATCTTGTCCTCCTTACTCCTTAGCAGGCCACTTCCAGAACTTTACTGCACCACCAGTTCTCCCCAGTACAGATACCTCAGCATTACTTCCCACAACCGCTATAATAACTCCTGGGTACATCTTGTCATATTCAACAACCACCCACTCATCTTCCTTACATAACTGGTCACTATCAGCACAGATGGCACAGAAGCTTCAGAAAGTAGCATTGGAAATGGTGTCTGAGTTCTGCATTGCTGCAAAGAAGAATATCATAATTTAGAACTACTTTCAAAACATGCCTGGAGTCCTAGACACTGTCAAGAATCAGCTTGACGTCATGCAATGTCATTCCTGGGAATGTCTTTGTCCTCAGTCAGTACAACGTTTGTTTGGCATTAACTAGGACACAACAGCAGCAGTCAGCTGCATTCTGGACAACTGGAGCTGATGACTGCTGGCTCATGACCACACTTCGTATCAGTGATTTTGCTCTCCCTCCTACCCCGCCAACAACTCTTTTGCGATGAGAAGTAGCAAAATACTTCCATGTGAATGTTTTTGGTACTTCTCAGAGAGTTCTTTTAGCAGTACAGTCATGAAACAATTTTTGAATTTTGATGACGGCTTTGTGTGGCCCATATGTCTTCTTCAGTGGTTTGCATGTCTGGTGAGATTGGGACAAGTAACTTCTCATACAGATAACTAACGAATGTAAAACTAATGAATGCTGTAAAACTGTTTTTCCTTATCTGTGGTGTCTGAGCATATCACACAGGTTGGACAGTTGCCTGTATCATTGCTGCTGTTGACGTGTACAGTGTTATATTTACTGTACTTCACTGTCACTTTGCACCTGTGCATCTCATTCTGAAACTAATATGCATGCATCACACTGCTCCATGGTGTACAGCTGATGTAATTATAAGTGTTCTGATCCGGCATCTCATCCGGAAATGTGTGAAATGGGTCTAAATAATAATGAATACGGTTTCAACAGACGGAAAAGAAAAACAATAAAGCAATATTCCACAAGACGAAAAGATATTCAGTAATGACTTAAGGTAATGTCAGAATCAGGAAGATGACAAGCACCTGCCGTACGGTTTTTTGGCATGCGTTCATGTAAAGAAAATACACATACCAAACCCTATCGTACCATATCTCTCCAAAATGCTTACAATAAACATTATCTACAACTAAGCTCAGTAACTCACCAGACTCGTTAATCAAGTCTGGATTTCCAAGTGTGACGGTCCCTGAATAATCTTTGCCACGATGCTCAGCAGATATCTGCATGGCTACCCACCTCCGGTTCTGAATCTACATTCACAACAGAGCATACTGCATCACATTTCAACTGGGTAAATGTAGGCATAATTAGGGATGTACTGGTTAGGGATTTTCACTATCCACAGAACCAGATAGCGACCAGAGAGTTGAATATGCTATTATAACCCATTAGGAAACCTAAACTTCGGGCGCTCGCCCGGAGAGCAGAACTCATTGCAAGCGACGTAGAGATGAGAGGACACATGAATCAATGCGCTGGAATACGGTGGAAATACTATTTACCTGTCGATTAGTGCACTAATTACTGTTGTGATACGACATTAACCCACGCCCAATTATTCCTTCGTCACGATATTGGCTGTTTTGTTTCGGCAGTTGCGGCATTTTAGATACAGACAATTGCCTGTTTTGCTGATCTACAGCAGCATCTAACTGTGTCAATCGCGGCTAATTTTAAATGGAGACCAGTAAAAGACGTCAAATACCGAAGACGAACGCACGTGCAAATTTCAGCTTCAGAGGCATTCACAAAAAGAAAAATTTCACGCTTTTCGTGAGTACTTCCGTCACGGTGAAAACTACTTTCGTCACGTTTCTAAACTACACACTAGTCAGCAGCGGCAACCACATACAAAACATACAAATCACTGGCGGCAACCCAGTACGCGCACACATGCGTGATATTACTATTGTCATACTCTAAGTACATAGAAATGATCAAACAGTACACAGATATTCAAAAAAAGAACATACATCAGCAGTAGAAAAACCTACCGGATTTTAACGTAGGACTGTAAGACATATTAACAACTGAGTCAACTACACTGTCTAATTGAGCACTCAGTAGTTTGACTTGGACACCCAGACTGCTGCGTGGGTGGAGTCACAAGTTTCATGTCTGAGCTTGTGATGTCCTAGTTCAATCCAGGGTGCAGCAAAGGAGTCAACTGACACTATGTTTCACAGTACTGTACTTAGTAAAAAAATAATAACAACAACAACCGTTTAACGGCCTTTGTTCCGGGACAACCCGGGTAGGCCGGTATCAGAAGAAACACTCTGCCTTCTGCCTTAGCATAGGGCTGTGCTGCGTTCGGGCTGGGTTTCCCCACCTCCTGTCTTCTGGATTTTTATGGAGAAGGGAAGATAATGGAGGCAGAGGTACCGACAGTCTGGGTTGGCGCCACCCCAACTGGACTAATGGCACCCCCCCACACACAATCCCACCAAGGTTTTTTACAGGCCGGATGCCCTTCCTGCTGCCCAACCAACAACGTCAAAGCACTGAGGCATGCAGAAAATAATAAGTAAGTAAAATTATCTGGTTTCATTATCCGACTTCTTGACTGTCAGAAGCCACAACCGGATAGTGAAAAGTGGCCGGATATCTGGCCGAAACCGAATACAAACGAATATCCAGTACATCCCTAAGGCCTATGCTGCACTGTGCTCTAATAACACTGCTTTCTATAGGCTGAACTCATTGGCTCCTAATTATATAAAACAACAAACTGAAATAACGCCAGAACAAAGCACAGTGCAGTCACATTGCATGTGGACTCTGGACTCGGCTAGTGACAGTATACAGGGTATTAGTAAAGGGGGAAGATTTTCATTAGAATCGTGGTATCTCTTCAAGTACAGTAAGGGAGTTACAACCAAAAATAGGTTTTACAAGCTTATTTCAACAGACGTCCAGGGTATTAAATACAAATTTCACGGAAGATAAGTTGACCGTGTTGTGTGGTGCGCATCTTCCATGAAACTTTCAGGGCACCAGCTTTGTCTGTTAGCATTATTTTCTGTGAAAATTGACTTCAACTTAACAAAACAAACAAAAATCCTAAGTGCGGGTACAGTATAAATAGCATGCTGAGGGGTGGGTTTTTTATGGCCCACTCTGTAGAATTAGAATTAAACCTACCATATACAAACACAGTTTGATACCTGCGAAACGAATTTACACCGAAGGTTTTTTGTAATCTGGTGTATGATGTTGGCATTTAGGTTTCCACTTGGTTCTATTTCGCCCATCATTACCGGATATGCCTGGAAGCATACAAATCATATGGATAATCCAATGAATAATTCTGAATAGGAATAACACTCAGTTTCAAGTTTTCACAATGCTAAGAATGAACAGTATTGCCTTTCATCAGTGACAAATAATTAAAATAATTTTAAAAAAATGCTGCCAAAGTACTTACCAACTACCAAGTACCATCAAATACAGGAACATTATTGACTAATAATGTGACACTACAACAGCTACAATATCAGTAACTACATAAATTACTGAAAACAGCCAATGTGCTTACAAAGCACATAATAGCCTAGTTTTCACTCTGTAAGTCTTTTAGTTGTTCTGTGGCTTCGCAGCCAATAATTTAATAACAAATTATTAATATCACACTATGAAATAAAGATAAATTTGAAAAATATCTATATGAAAAATATATACTGAAAACCCAAAATCAGTAATGCACCGTGAAGTGTATTTCTGAAATCCTTAGGAAAAAAACGACTAAACTTCGAACATAAAACAAAGCAGAAAATTCCAGCAGCCGGGATTCCAAATTTTGGCCCTTCCATCTCGGCAACCGATAACGCAACAATGATAGATTGAAATCCTGGCAGCGGGGATTATGACTATTGATGATCCTGCAGCTGGTAGCATAGACACCAAAAACAAAATCCTGGCATATGAACTTTGTTTATTTACAACTCATGAACCCAGCTGACATCACCAAGTTTAATTTCGCATGTAGAAACTAGGGGCCAAATTCACAAACGATGTCATAAAATCTATCCTAACATGTGGCACATAATCATTCTATGACATAAGTTATGACGCTGTAAGATGATCTTATGACATGTCACAGGTCAAGTCACAAAAATTGTCGTAAGATTTTATGGTGAGTTTTCCAACAAAAGTTACTAGTTACAATAGCAACTGTGATCATCAGCAGATAGAAAATGGCAGCTGACTTAAATATTCAGCTATTAAATATGTAAGCAAACATAAAATCAGATGCAAGTGTTAGTCTATAACAGGGAGAACAAGTCCAGTCGTTCAGCATTAATAAATTAGGGAAGCCAAAATAATTACGTGAATCAGTCCGGCAGGTAGGGTGAAATGTCTTCTACGTGCGCTGCAGCGATTAAGTGTACAATTCCGTTGGGCCCAAAACGTGATTAGTTGGACCGTTGGATTTATCTGACGCGATGATGTCGGTGTCTGTCTGCAATTACGCATTTTCTGCATGGTATTTTGTGTGAATAATGTAGTTTTTCTGTTGATTTACAGTGCCACCAGTTGCCATAAGACATCCAAGAAATGATCATAATGTTTTGTGTAAAAATAGGTGATAAGATTATAGTAAATATTCTGTGAATTAGTGATTTTGTCATACGATTGTCATACAACAAAAAATGTTGTATGACATGTCATAAAATTGTCTGTGAATTTGGCCTTCAGTATTCTCTTCATGCTGTATCTCACAAGTTCCATATGTAACATATAAATGTCACAATGTCCAACGACATTTACTATGAGATGTCTGCAGAGTGACTGACATGTAGGGAATGCTGTGTTTCATGTCTGCTTGAAGTCTGGCTTGCTGGATCGTAATCTTAGTGCACATAGTGAAATTTCTTCATCTTTACTGTTTCTGACCCATAAGTGGTTTCGGTTTCTTTGACGGTCATACGTCGCTCAATCATTTTCAAGACAACAAAAAAGTCCAATAGTAAACAGTCCACCAGTTGTGCACTGGCAGTTCGGTAATGTACTACGTTGAAAGATGGCATATTTCAGGCTGTAATATTTCAACCATGGGTGTATAGGCCCTACAAATTAGCTGTGTACTTTCCTTGAAACACATCTTACAGCCGCCTTCGCTATGGGTGAATCTCGCATCCGTATAGCTGAACGAAAGTGGCTTTCACGTATTCTCAGCTACTCTCGGCCAATCACAAAATAAGGTAAGGTAAGGTCACTGCAGATATAATCCTTGCTGAATGGACTTCAATCTGGCATCGTTCCACTACTGCATGTTGAGATGGGATTGGCCCATTTTTAAAGTCCCGGCTGCTGGGATTTTAATTTTGCCATTCACTGCTAACGTCTGCTGGGACTATCCACGACGTTAGAATGAAAAAATACTTTTAGTAGTCACAATAACATTCACGACTTGCCTCAGTAGGAGAGTACTGTTTTGTGCCAACGTATGTACAACCAAATTTGTAGCCAGATGGCTGCAATGAGCTCATAGTCATCGTGTGACTAATTTGGAAATGGCTACTAAGGCCCTTGTTTACCACTAATTTTCCTCCCTCAAACACCACTGGAAAGATATCTGGCACAACACAAACAACAACAATGCCAATAGTGACCACATTTAATTCATTAAGTCACCCTAACCATAATCGTAACCATAACCTTAACCCTAAAAATTAACCCTGACCCTAACCCTAGGTTCGAACATCCGCATATCTGCACTTTACTGTGCTCGGCTCATGCTGTCCCATCATCCTGGCACCTTTTAGTATGACTTGCTATCATTAACACTAAACCTGGGTCGGCTCTCTTGCATTTTCACTACCTCACCTGGAAATCCTAAACCAAACCACTCCAAACTTACCACGCACAATATACACAATATAGGATTTCTAGGTGAGGTAGTGAAAATGCAAGAGCGAAGATTAGGGTAGTGTCAGGATATGTGCATCAACATCAGCATTCTAATATCTGCATACGCACATTACCCATGGCCCAAATTACATGATACGAGCAAATAGCCATTGTTGTTTGCTTGTCAAACGTTTTATAAAAGTTCCAATGATGATAATGACGATGATATATTTATGACACGTGACATATATAACACAACCGTAACCACACTCGCCACACCTTTGCATTTCCTATGAAGGTCTTCAAATGACCCGGGTCCCGTGTCCGTCGACTCTGTGCCCACGGCTGCGGCACTATCAGACGTCTGCGGCGATTGATCGGGTATCGGCGGAGCTTCTACGGTCGTCGTGGAGCCTGTTGTTGCCGGCGTACCGGCGGCGGCCGCCACGACCGGCATCATACGCCGCGGACGCGCTGAATAACCGCCTCCCATTAAAGCTATACGGTCCTTAACGTCTGCAACGACGTTGTGCAACAGTTCGCGTGCGTCCGGCGGTGAAACGGGACGATGAGCAAAGAACGGAAACGATTAGTACCAAATTCACTCAAAATGTCCTTGGCCGCCATATACAATGGCCAGCCATGTGCGCTGTTTGGTTATTGTTGACCCCGGAAACGCAACTGATGTTTTTTCGGTAGCTAACGTAGCGCACGGAGTTCATGGGCTCAGGCTAAAATTGTTTTTGCGTTTACAGAACTGCCTGTATAGGTTTACGATAAGCAAACGCTCTGTTACTTTTATGATCTGCAATCCGTATATATCGAATCATAGAACAAACTATAAACAACGGGGTAAATCCAGTTATCGTCATACTTATTCTCATTTTATTTTCGATCTCTGTTTCTTTTTGTATCTACTATTCTTTAGTAAATTTCTTTTCTGTCGATGAACCGTTGAGTCTACAACTCAAAATTAAACGTAATGATATTCACAAACACTGCTCTTTTCATCATTTTTTTAATCAGGCTTATAAAACTTGGGTACGGTACTGCAGCAGCAAACAGCTATAGATCATAAAGCAAAGCAAAGCAAAAGAAGTTTAGGCCTAGACGAAGGCACAGGGCGTAGCCTCTATGCCCTCCAAATTACATAGAACATATTTTGTACAAATTGTACGAAATTAATCTAAATTATTAATAAAACTTTTATTTCCTATTCCGGTTAATTCAGCCTTGTAGTTATAAAGAAGATCTTGATTGATCCAGAACTTTTCTAGCTTATTCTTAAACTAGTCGTAGTACTAGCAGAGATGACAGATTCTGGCAAACTGTTCCAAGTAAACTTATTTATTATTCGTGCACAGAAGAAATATTTCTTTAAATCATAATGAGAACTTGCTGACGAAAAAATATAACAAAATATAACCTTAGGCCTAGACCCCATAACTATAAGCTCACCGCAAAGAATAGCTCCATTACTGAATGTGATTTTTTACCAGGATGCTTTATAAAAACGTTTATTGACTTTATGTTCTTTTCATGGCTATTTTATGTATTAACATTCCTATTTAACATGTATCGTCTTTTATTCACCGTTATTTTATGATTTTTATCACGTTAAGTTGTAGGCCTAACTACATAGGTTGCGGTTTGTCGACCATTATTAAAGATTTAAAGTCACATTTCCTTTTGATTTTGATTGACGAAACTTTACCTTGGCCAACCACGGGCATGTCCTACCTGATCTCCCAGTCATTCCGTACAGTCTGCGAGAAAGGTCACACAACAAGACACTGCTCAACAAAACCACTCATCTCGAACAATGATAACTTCCTCATTAGAGTGCTAGGCCTATATAGAGACTGGTATTAACAGCTCTAACATTGTGTTAGTTGCGCTTGACAACTTTAAATGAACGAGTATATGATGATGATGACGATGATGATAAAGTATTAGCTGGAGCACAAACCTGCGCGCAACCACTTTTAAAAGCTGTCGTGACCCTTGATCCTACTATCTTTAAACTTGAATTTGACTTAGATGGTCTGAAGATGTACCTACACTAGATGACCAGATATAAGGCGCCACATAGCGAATGAGTCGAATCAAGGGTTGGAACAGGCGTATGCTATATACGAGACATTCCCCCCTTCCCCTCCCCTTCCCATGGTAATCAGGACCCCCTATCTAATAGGCCTAATTTCTTTGGGCCCAAAAGTCTCCACCATAAACAGGACCTTGGTCAATTCAGCGGTCAGCCGTTTATGTAAGACAGACAGACAAACAAACTTACAGACACACCATGCTACGGTTCATTGTTGCCATTTTAGGCTGCATCGAATGCATGAGATGCAAACTATTACTACAGATTATCGCGGCGTCTGTCCGTCAGTTTGTCTGTGACGCGGACTAGACCTGCTTCGCTGTGCACAAACGGCTGAAAGGATCGATCGAGCTCGTGTTTAGGGTGAAGACTTCTGGGGGTCCAAGAAACACTGTGTTAGACGGGGATCTTGATCCCCCACGGGGAGGGAAAATTGACAAAAATTTCGCATATTGTGGACCTCTACATCTCACAAGTGGCTCCAGAGAGTGACCCACTTTTAAATTCAACGACTCCCTCGTATCTCGGGAACCGCTGAAGCTAGAGACTTGAAATTTTGTGTGCATATAGAGGCCTGAGGCCCTGACCAAAGTATGCAAAAGTACTTCATAGAGGGTCGAGGGCAGGGTCACGTGACCAACTTTTAAATCTTGAAACCGCTATACATACTGTATCTCCGCAACGGCTGCAGCGCTTGCAGTGTGTGGTACATTCGATTGGCCTCTGTTGTTGTCACAGCGATGCATCGATGTCAAGCGAGTATGACGAAACCAATTAGCTAATATTACGATGAACTTAATGCAATACCTATGCAGATGTGCTTGCACGTTGCAACTTGCAATGCGTGTGTGGAGTTTACAGTTATGGCGCAGGCGCGTGACAAACAAAGTGACAGACAGACATGCGACACACCACGCTACGGGATCATCTGTCGCAGTAGTCCTCATTTCGATGCAGCTTAAAGGGATACGCTAACTGACTCATCTGAATCAAAAATGAAGCAAAAACTGGATTTGCGTAAAACTAACTGACTGCGTGCCTGCTAGGACATGTGGCCGAAGTAATTTGGCAAAGGCCACATCAAACCCCCTTATCACTTTGGGGGAATACAGAGACCCCATATCATACCGTGTTTCTTGTGTCCCCGTATCTCCACGCCGAACATTATGATTTCGATCCATTACGCCGTTTCTGCACAGCCAGTCCTCGTGACAGATAAACTGCAGACTGACGGACGCCGTGATCGTCGATCGCAATAGTCCGCCTCTCATGCATTCGATGCGGCCTAAAATTAAGAATGCGACATGGGTCTACTGCAGAAATTTTCTTTAACAGGAAACCAACTTTGGCTATACATGCTTTTATTGTTCGTTTTTGTCGTGACAGAATGCAAGGACCACCACAAACGCAGACCGTTCAGTAATTTCAGATTTCGTGTAATACATGTGTACAAATCAAAAATCAAAACAAAAAAATCAACTTTTCAGACAAAGTTTAAAAAACAGAACTCAACAGTTCTAACAAAATAAATCCAGTTGTTATTGTTATAGGCCTAGGCCTACTATTATAATTTCGCGGTTGATATAAGCTTAATATACGCTTTCGCATCGCGATGAAGACTGACTGCATCATAAACTGTCTCAAAATAACTTCCCACTTTTAGGACTATGCAGCTCTAACTTCGTCAAACCTTAACCAATTTTCATAATTCTTTCACTGCTGGAAAAAATGGGGAGTATGAAATTTGCTACAAGGTCATTTAATATCTCCCACCAAACTTTAGAGCCAAGTATAAAGTGGGCATTTTTTCAGACACAATGTATACAAGTAGGCGATATTATTTTGAATTTAGTGTTGACAGCAGTTTTGTGTAGGTTACTTGAATAACTGATTGACGGTGACTTATGAAGTATCGCAGTCAGTTAGTTAACTGTCCAGTGTTCATGCGAACGTAACGTAATGCCTGTTGTTAAGACCTATTTATAGGCATTAAGACTGTCCAATAGTTACGGCGACGGGGCACGTCGACATCGGCGACAAGCGATGCCGAAGAGTTTGACTACGACACAAGTCAGTCCATCCTGCAGCAGCAGCAGCTCTGTTGCCATGGTTACCGATAAAAACATCATCGTCGTCGTCGTCATCGTCGTCATCACGTGACGTCATCGCGGGTCCAAGCCTCGCGCCATCACGCGAGATTCTCGCTGTTGTCGTTGTTGCCGTTGTAACTGTTGCAGTCGTGTTGCAGCTGGTATCTTGCGACACACTATCGCCGCAGCTGTCGTCTGAAGACTCGGACATTGGGTTGCCGGTGTCCATCTGAGCTGACCGCCCCTCGTCCACCGTTCGTCGGTTCTTCGTGCGCCGGTTTTGAAACCACACCTTGACCTGCACATGTAAATTGTAATGTAGCTATGAGCTCGGTATATGGTGGCACGAAAAACGGCGAAGTCCATGTCATACTGATTTTTTTCCAAAGACCGCAACTCCTTAAAGCCAACTATAGATTTCTTTTTAAAACGTGTAAGCCAATCTTCATTTTTGGTTATTATCGGTTACAAGTCGAATAGAATGCATGAGTTGCGGACTATTGCAGTCGATGATCACAGGCGTCTGTCAGTCAGTATATCTGTCAATGGAGGTCCTGCTTGTGGTGGAGACACTTGGGCTCCCAACTCCCAATTATTCTTTCTTCAGCTTTCCTCATGAATTTGATGCGGTCTTCGCCAAA
>Ga0126335_1001532_pt1 | contig 13049 bp, 8 predicted proteins | sample OlaspJWI45metaG_FD_108409 | JGI IMG/M metagenome (GOLD analysis project Ga0126335, IMG submission 108409) | Marine gutless worms symbiont microbial communities from Oahu, Hawaii - Olavius sp. 1 OAHU.JWI-45 metaG | ecosystem: Host-associated > Annelida > Digestive system > Unclassified | place...
ATAACCCATAATATATATGATACAACAGTAGCACCTGATCTTATTTTCAACGAAAGAGCTAACACCAGAGGCAACCACTATAAATTACAAAATCATTCATTTCGTTATGACTTACGAAAGCATTTTTTCTGCACGCATTGTGAATATCTGGAACAGCTTGCCTAATTCAATCGTTGATGCTTGCACTGTTAATGCATTTAAAGCACGCTTAGATAAGTTTTGGCAGCACCACTTAATGAAGTTTGATTTTACGGCCGATCTGACTAGTACCGGAAACCGATCAGAAGTAGTTATAAAGTAATATTGTTAGTTTATGATAATATATAATAATGATGCGGACTTAGAGGTGTCATACACCTGCGTCCGTAATTCTCTGTTGAGTTGAGTTGAGTTGAGTATGGTGGACAGAAGCAGGAGCAAACGACAGTACTGTTGCGTCTGTCGCAGCCGTTTCGTTGGCTATCCAGCAAGAACTCGTAACGCTGTTAACGGGCAAGACCGCAAGATGTTAACTTAGGCTTCCACTGCCGAACCGACCTCAGGCAACATTTCTTTACAGAGCGAATCATAAACATTTGGAACATTTTGGATAAGTACATCATTTCTGCTACGTCAGTAAACAGCTTTAAAGCAAGACTTCAGAAATCGTACAAGGATGAGTAATTTCCAAGAATTGAAAATCTATGTGACTCCGCGGGTCGAGCCAGCTCTCTGGGGAGGCCTATACTGGTAAGATACTGGTAACTATCACACCTACAACTCCGCTTCTCTGTGCAGGCGTCTCTCGCTCTGGAATTTCAAAACGCCAACGTCAGTGTACACACGTTGGCCTGCGCTGGCCTGAGGATGTCACTAGTGATACCTTTGGGACACTCTAAGCGACTGACATCTCAGGCGTGAAACATCTGGACGAGCTGCCTGCCTGCTGCTGCAGCTGTAGCCCTGCTGGTTATCTGCTGCCCTGTGTCTGTTACAGATATGAACCGACACGCATCCATCGACCATGGCGTCGAGCCGTGTGAAGAACACGATATGACTTCAATTTTACTATCAATATGATGGTTGTGAAATGGCAAAACACGCCCAATAATTCCAAAACATCGCTTTGGGGGACAAATCCGAAATCTGATTGAGGCCTTACATTTGGCGTCCCCCCAGCCTGAACTTTTGGGGGACGTGTCCCCCTGTCCCTAATGGATGACTCCCGTGCACACAGTCACAGAGGCCGAGGTACACTGACGACTCGACCGTGACGGCACACGCCCACCATCCTGCCCACCTCATCGAACGACGTCGTCTTTCGTAGTCGAGACGACAATGCGACAACAATTGACAATCATAGTTCGCAGTGCTCTTGTCGTCATCGCCGTCGTCGCCGCTGTATCTAACTCAGCTTCTCTACTCACAAGTACACCCTGTCAGCGCATCTGTCACCCGGTAAGTTAACACTGATCGTCTAAAATAGCAAATATTTCAAACAGTACACATGTAAGCCTATTTAACTTTCGTAGACCGGCGGCTAAATAATTCCGGGGTGACAGTTTGCCACTACTTGGCCGTGCGGGAATTAATAACCTGAATCTCCTCAGTTTCCATTCCGACACAGTCCTTAGATACGTTTTCCACTTCATCGAATTCCAATGCAGTTAGCCTAATAGCTTATATTCCATTATTTGTCCAGTCATGCATTTTAGTGCGGCCGTCGCACTGTGTTTCACGTCTGGTGAGTGCTTTCAGGCTGCATTGAATGCATTATTTCAGTTGTTGATCGTTGTATAAGCCTATGTGGAGCGAAACAAATAATATTTTCGGAGTTGGGATTCAGGAGGTTACTGTACACCGCGAGTCTGACAGACGGAAAGATTCGTGAAATTGTAGGTAGGCCTACGTGTCGCCTACACGTGTCTAAAGTTATTCACGAATATTTCCGTCAGTCTGTTGTTACCGACGTTCGCGGTGTCTGTCTGTCAGTCTGTCCATCAGTCTGTCCGTCCGTTAATCTCTCTGTCATGCGGCTCAACTCAGCTTCACTGTGCAAAAGCGGCTGAACAGATCAAGATCCTGTTCGGGGTGAACACTCTTGGGGGCCCAATAAACATTGCGATAGACGGGAGTCCTGATCCCCCCACAGCAAGGGGGAGGGGGATTCGATGCAGCCTTCGCCAAATTACTTTGGCCTCTTGTTTTATTTGCTCACAAAATATGACCACGTCATTTTACGCAGAATCATTAGCATCTTACGACGACATCAAAAATGCACGGCGGGCACGGCCTACTAGCGGAGCTCAGTTTTTCTAAAAGTGTAGTTTTCAGCAGATCTTTAATTTCATGGTTACTGTCACAGGCTTACGGCTTATATATCTTTTAGACAATTGCCCTTCGTTTGCATTACTTCAGTTGTTGATCGTTGTATAAGCCTATATAAAGCGAAACAAATAATATTTTCGGAGTCGGGATTTAGGAGGTTACTGTGCGACGCGAGTCTGACAGACCGAAAGATTCGTGAAATTGTAGGTAGGCCTACGTGTCGCTTACACGAATCTTTCCGTCAGTCTTGTGACTACTCTTGAAATTCTACGTAGGCCTATCCGATGTGTCTTGTACTGTCTCGCGTTTTTTCTCAACTTTTTGTAACTGGAGGATCTTTCCAATGGTACCATGGTTCGTGACAAAGTTTTCCCGGCTATATGATACTTTCAATGTCCCAAAATACCATCGTTCAAGGTCGAACCATGGTTCTTTGGAATAATCAGTTTAGTTTTTACCGTTATAAAAACCGCGATAAAACCGACCATCGTACCATGGTACATGGTAGTCTTACCATAGTAGGCCTACACGTGCCATATACGCCGACCGCTGTATATGGCGCAAAAACAGACGCGTCAATACCATAGCTAGTCACACCATATGTAAAAAAAACTTTTTTTACGTTTTACGTTTTTTATTCTTCTCGCGTTTTTAAAAGCTTTTAATGTTTTTGGTATATTTTATTCGGAACTCTCTTACATCTAGGATCGAGTCATACTATGGTAAACTAACTAAGGTTCAATAGCCATTGTCGAAACACGGTTAAACCATGGTTTAACGATGATTTTTCATCAAGATGCATGTACTCTGGCACTCACGCCAACAGCAGTAACCATAGTTGTATCATGGTTGAACCATGGTCGAACCATGGAATTTTGGGACATTGAAAGTATCATACTGCCGTTTCCAGTTAGTCTCTACGCCACATAATAAGAGGGTCACCTTTCCATACCTAGCCAGAACGTAGTTTAGGATCTCATTCCGGCGACTGCGCAATTCTAGAAAGATAGGCCTATATAGTTTTGTCCCGTCCAGTCGACTTCATTACTAGTAGATAAGATTACTGAAATGCGGATCACAACTCGAACGTTGCTTTTGAATTAGTTGACTGGGAAAAGCGTCTGGTTTGTCCCCGGTGATTCTTGTCGCAAATTGCAGTTGCAGTCAGCGGAGGCTTACGTCTGATGCTCGTTGGATTGAACATGGAGACTGCCACATCTTGAGTGCAGCCAGGCACGCCGCAGACAGTCTAGTCTAGTCTGCAGACGTACGAACTTGATTCATTACAAACAGTTCGTCTTTACTCAGCCAACTTCACTTCTGTACTTCTCAGTAACAGTAGCGCTGCTATACCGGCCGCGGTGATGAACAAGGCGGCGTGACAGCTCCTGAGTTGCCTCTATCTCTCTCTCTCTGCAGCTGACGTACAACAACGCAGCTGTCGTTGTTTGCAATTGTTGCCTACTCGCAGCCGTCCGTCCGTCTGCCCCCTCTCTTCCTTCCTTTGCCCGACCTCCCAGCTGATTGCTGGCTCACTGGACTCTGATGACCCGCTTTACCTCACGTCGATCGCTCACCAACAAACTGCGACCCTAGCCAGCCTCCAAGTGTTCGTCTGTCAGTCTTTTCTTACAAGAATGGAAGATCACAGGACATCCATAACTCGTCGGCTAAAGGTTCAGTAGGCCGAGGTGAAAACAAAATCCGAAATCTGATTGAGGTCTTATACCTGGTAGCTCTTCCACGTTGAACAAACAAACTGTCAGTATTTAGATAGCAAAAGAAAGCTTGCTGCCCAGTACTCGTATGCTTCAGTCAAGCTAAGGACTCAGGTGTAGAAGTCATAAGATCACGTTGTCACAGTTGTAGGCTGCACTTAACCGTTGTCTCTTTGTGAGTTTATATAAACATTCTCTTTCTGCTACTGTAATACTGTTGTGTTAAGTTTGTGTAGATTATAAACTGCATTATAACATGGTCTACAGTGGATTATACGAGCGTATCGAGTATAATGCACTGTAGACATGTTATAACCGACTTATTGCATGCTGCGATAAACGCCTGTCGGTCAGTCGGTAGCAGCGAAGAGAACGGCGTGAAGCGTGATTGTTGATCACCGACGACGGTGATCGCGTTGCACTTTGTCTGGAGTGAGTTTATGTGCAGTTATAACACTCCAGACACTGTGTTGAAAGATAGGCGTCGGAAGTAAAGCATGCAATAAACTGCATGAAAAGAGGATGCATGTGTCACTTTTTAATATAGGCTGCTTGACTTGACTAACTTGCAGCTACATGTTATCAACTAGATTTCATGCCGATGGTAGCTCCAGATTTCGTGCTATTGTGTTTCTATATCAGTGCTGAAACTTAATGCTACCCTTCGTATGTTGTCGTTGTGGTTGTGCACAGATCAAGAATTGCAAGCTCGCCTGCGAACAGCGTACGGATACCGGTAAGTGTCTAATGGCAATTGCATAATTATCTTTTCTGAATAATGTCAAATGTAATTTCTATTATGGAACATGAACAAAGAACACAGAAGCGCTAATATTACAGGTTTATTTGTATTTTTGTATATTCGTTTATAACGCGAGAACCAGTGGTAGGCATTAGCATAGCAAAACCAACGGCACAAACAGCGCATCATGGAGGTGGTTAACTCAAAGTTACTTTTGTGTACATAAAAACATGTTTTTGAGATAAAATATAATAAATAAATATTCGTTTATTATGACATCCGACAAACCGCAGATGAAATACAAGGGCAACCACAGGTATTAGCGATGCTGGAGCGGCGCCAGTTGGCCACCAACTGCAACGTCTGCCGATGGGCTGCCAGCCTACCAGCACCGCTCCTGTTGTGCACTATGTCCCAGCTGAAGCTGGTACCAACTTATACTGCTTGGTGGACAGAGGCACGTGCATGTAAAACAACTTGCCCAACAGCCCAAGGTTGATACGTGGTAGCGCATAGACCGGGGGGAACCCGCGACCTTCTGATCACGAAGCCGACGCCCTACCATTGAGCCACCACGCCACGCCTGAGCAAGAGCAAAATGTATTTTTAAAAGCTCTCCGCCAGTTCTTCTGGCGATTGACGGTATAACGAATATGGCTGAAAATAGGCTTCCGTGGCGGGAACAACAGTCAGTGCCGGAGCTTTGCTGTAGTCAACTATACGAGTGTCTACTACTGTAGTCTAACTACTTTTAATAGTTAAAAAGCAATTATTAACTACTTTCCGAGAAATAATTATTGTCTACTTGTTTTACTACTTTGTTGGCTACACTTTTGTGACTACTTTCAATGGAGCATGTATGTGTATCGACCTATGTGTTACATTTCTCATTGCAAATAATATATCTTTCTATTCACTTTTAAGCCTGCAACAGTTGTTCTTCTGTTCTGTTAAGCTGAACCACGTGACTTACTTGCCAAAGTTAGGATTTTTGTTGTTTTTGTTTCAAAGCTGAAAAGAAAAAAAGTAGAGTCAGGCTAGTTAACAGCTAGAAGTAGTAAAATGTTAAGTTGTCGCGCGATTCCAATTTTATTAGGCTGCATCGAATGCCTGAAATGCAGACTATTGTTACCTATGATCGCGGTGTCTGTCTGTCACGCGGCTCAACTCGGTTTCACTGTGTAGGGTTCACTGGGTGCAGCCTTTGCCAAATCACTTTGAAATCTGGTTTCTATCCCTATGAAAGTGAAAGTGTAACGCGCCACGCCGAACATGTGCCAAAGATTATTTAGCTGTACAAGAAACAATAAACCAAAGTAATTTGGCGAAGGCTGCATCGAATTCCCCCCCTCGCTGTGAGGATCAGGACCCCCGTCTAACACAATGTTCCTTGGGCCACCAAGAGTATTCAGTCCAAACAGGATCTTGATCTGTTCAGCCGTTCTTGCACAGTGAAGCCGAGTTCAGCCGCGTGACAAATAAAACAGATAAACAGAGAGACACCGCGAACATCGGTAACAATAGTCTGCATGTCATGCATTCGATGCAGCTTAAAAATGAAAGGTGGCCCACACTTTTCAGTAGTAAGTTAAATAATTTTAAAATAGTTAATGTCCACCATTCAGTCTACGCGATTACTGAATTATACTTAAAACTCTGTTTTTGCGCCACTTAACTTGATTTAAGCTCTAATGTAGTGCGCGGTTTGCAAAAATATGCCGTGTGGTTCGAATGCGCGTCCAGCGATTCAGAATGTCTGCCGATGATGTTCGACTACGTAGACTAGTAATGCCGTGCAAGTCAGTCGTTGAAATCACGAAGGACGAGCAGTCGCTCGTCTATTGCAGTATACTTGCATGGCTGCATTCAAACGTTGTCAGAAAGATTTCTTCTCATCACTAGCAGCAGTGAGAATGTCGGCACTAGCTCAGAGTGAGACTGAGCTGCTTCGACGCCAGTCTTGTTGTCGCAAACGCGCTCTGCGACTCGCCAGCGATGCGATAGCGATCTTCTCACGGCAACTACAGTGCTCACCTATGCCTTGTTGGTCGCGCACCGTAGTGAAGCCGGCCTTTGCCTTGGGAAACTCTGTCGGTCCGGCCGTCACACTCATTGCCGGCGCAGCCTCACTTTTTGCTCACAGTGGGAAAGCCATAGTACTTGCCCTACCACAAAAAATGATATCGGTATTTAGGTCCTTTCATATAAGGTTGTGTTGTAAACTGTCAAGTATTTAGCAAACTAATAGACGTACATCTTACGATATTGGGCTCCAACCAGACAGGTTTGCCAAAAACATCTCTCGCTCGCAGAGTGCTCTTTGTGTGACCTCAAACTTCTCTGTCTCACACGCAAAGAAACCGAATTGAACATGTAACCTCATCTAAAACATTATTCATAATATTATGTTTGCTCTCAGTGTGATGCTTCCGTCTCTTCTACAGCCTTGGCTCACAATCTTGGCTTCATTTTTGATTCTCATCTCACCTTCTCTAACCATGCTCTCTTCTGTGTCTCGTGCACACCTGTATGCTTCTGCCACATTCGTCATCTTCGTCGCATCTTAGGGGGCGGGGTAACGAGTACGTTAAAATGAGGCACTCCTGCAGTCAGAAGTGAAAATGGCTAATATACTGCACGTCGTATCTGCAAAAACGATTTGTGCTCAGCGTCACTCGCCCATCGCCAGCGAAGGAAGAAATGGGAAGAAAGAAGACAGAACTGTTCTACAACTTTCACTTAGGGAGTAGGAATGTTTTAAAGTAGGCCTATGTAAATTCTTTCGGGAAATTCTTTTCCAGCAGCGCCCCTGCAACAAGAAACAAGCAATAAAAGACAATTTTTTTGATAATATTGATAATATCTATAAATCTATGAATGCGCATCCGTAGACAGACGAGACAAACGGACTGGCTGTAGCTGGTGCCAAAATAACCGTGATGACTAATGACGTCGTGAAGCTAAAACCCGTCGTTGACTGAGAGTCAATATGCAGCTATAAACGACAACACGTATGAGACGATGACATGGTCTGAGGGTGCATTCACACAATGGACGACGTCGTTTGCCGATGTCGGACGATGTCGTACGTCAAATTGACGGACGATGTCGTCCGATGTCGTCCAGTGTGTGAATGCAAAGAAAGCAACGCATTATAAAGTTATAACAAATTTACAATTTCGAAATTTTTAAAAAGTGGCTTTGAAATATTTCGAAAACTTATTAAAATTCATGAAAGATTAGATTCAAAATCGAAAATTTCATTCCGCATTTCTATTCAAGCACGTAGGAGAGAACAGTAAACTACAAACCTGTCGCGCGTTGCCCTACATCATCCACCACATTCTGCCACGCCTCTTCTTGGCACGTTCTTATACGATTTGGAAGTCATACAATATGCAAAGAATCTCATGCTTACGAGCACTTTTGATCAACTTTTCAATATCCATTGTGTAAAGCTGGAAAGGTAAACATGAAATAATATTCTACGTTGTTATATATAATAATTATTACTACGAAAAAAGTCGATCGCTCTGAATATTCATGAATATTCATGATCCAATGGACGGACGACGTCGTCCAGTGTGTGAATGCACCCTAACTCTCGTCGCTCATTGGCACTCTGTTTCCGCTAGATCCCTAGCTCGTCGTGCTTGTGCAGTAATATCGGTTTGTTTATGTCTAGGCGGCGCCGACGAGTCACGAGTCATTAGTGATGCGTTTGACGTCATTTCCGGGCGTAGTGGTGATGATGGTAGTGGGTCGGACGAGCGTGCTAAGCGAGCACTCACGTCGTCGCTGATCGCTGACCGACGTACAACATCATTACAATCATCGTCATCATCATCATCAGCAGCAGCAGCAGGAGGAGGCGGCGGCGGCGCGGAGCCGCTGAACGTGACTGTGAACTGGACGCGTCACGCTCACGACGGTTCACTTTCGGCGATCATCAGCTTCCGGCTACTGCAGTCAGTTACGACCGCCACGGCCACGGCCACAGCCGTCAAGCTTTACTGGAGGACAAATACGTGCAATGCTCACCGAGGCTTTAAATACTGCGACCTGCCCAACTCGGACAACAGCAAAACATACTACGTTTACTACGACCAGGCAAGCTTTCATAATAATAGTACATCGTACAGTATAGTAAGATCTTGGCATGTTGTGCTTGAGTGTCTGCATTCTAGCTGCCTTCAACGCATGTAGGCCTACAAAATGACAAAACATACAACAGACGTTTAATATAGACCGTAGCGGTCCACCTGTCGCTCGTTCGAAGAGTGATGCCGTCTGGCAAATGACAGTAAATGAAAACACTATCCGAAAACTCAAAAAAAACTTCAAGTTGTAATAATAATCATCATACAAAAACTTATTACGCGCGCGTGGTCGAAAAAAGAATCGAATCTGAGGCAAGGGCAGTCACCATATCGAGAGAAAGCAGTCGTGTATAGTAATTTTGTTGACCAGGTTAAACAAGTGGGATTTAAGGCGAGTTTTAAATGTGATGAGGGAGGGTGTTTTTGACTGTGTCTGGGAGGTCAAGATGTGGGGCGATCACTAGCTGTGCCGCTGCGTGACATCAGTATAGAATGGCTCGTCTGTCTGTGTGTCCGATCTGTGCAGTGGACGAACGACTCGATAGCCGACCTGCTATACAACAGCGAGTATTTCTTTGACGTCGAGTACGAGACTGCAGATAGACTGAAGCAGTCGTCACAAGTCACACTAACAACGCCAGGATGTCCGATGTTGCTCGACGAATCGTTCAAACGCTGTTCTCATCTTGGTCCGCCCCTCACAGGTGCAGCTGCCGCTCTACTTACCTAATTAATAACTTTGTCGTCTTGTATTCTGCGTCGTGTTTCATTCATACTTGCAGACCAGTGATGACGCTGGAATACGTGCGTGGTTCATCTGTGTCGTGCATAGAGGAAAAGCACTCAGTGAATCCGGACTTGGTGATCCATGTGTCATGTGTGTCTCCGGCGGACAAACAGCACTCCAAGCTGTCTGTCTGGATCAGGTGGCAACTGCCGCAGTCCGCAACCACACACAACGGCCCGCGTCAGTGGCACTCGTTCATAGAAGTCGCTAATGACAGGCGCAGTCACGTCGACTACATCGCGGAGACCGACACTGACCACAAACGACTTGACTTGCCGACCAACCAGCTGTTCGACATCAGGGTCTGTCTGTCTGTCTGTACGCGCCTACGCTTTGCCATACAGTCTTGGTTGCAGCTATGGCTTAATTAGGCCGCGTAATTTCCCTATACCTTTCCATCACCCTTTTTCCTCCTTTCCCTCAGTTATCCACCTCCTCCCCTTTACTCTTTTCCAATTGCCTTCTCCAAACTATGCCAAGTATACTGCTGTCTGAGCGACGTTCTACTAGGTCGGTTGTTTCTGATCGTGATGTACGTCGAGTGCTGAGTGAGGGCGCACTGCTAAATGTGTGGTTGACACTGTAGATCGCTGCTCGGCACGACTCAGCTACAGTCGTCTATGAGACTTTACGTCTCAACCTGTCAACAGCTGTAGACATCGACAACACGACCATCGCAGGATTGCCAGTCTGTCGGCCACCAGCGACCTCGTCACCAGCCACGCTACGACGTCAGTCACTCTTTAAGTTTTTTTAGATATGTTCCAATTATTTGCTCACAGTACTACATTAACATTTTAATACTACCTTTGTATTCGTCCAAGGTAATATTGATGACCGTTACCTGTAAAGTCGTAGTTCGTTGTCGATAACTGCATTAATTTTGCTTGAGCCCGCTATGTGGCACAATACTGCTGTTCTATAGGAAGCTTTTTTATGATAAGATGGACAGTACCGTGCAATATCGTCAGTGAAACGAGACCAGGTAATATTGTCATTGTGTGACTAGGATCTCGACGCACTAAACAGACACGTGAACTAACTGTTACTTCGTACTAACACCTCCTTGAATGACGCTTTAGCGCGGTCGTCATGTTGGATGCTGACGATGACTGCGTTGTTTAGCCCAGACACATTGTACCGTACAGGCTATTAGTTGAGAGTAATGATTGATTGACAGTGACGTTATTTCTATAGCTACCTTGACTGAGCAGAACAAACCGACCGACAGCACGTAGACGGGCCTACAAACGACAATGGATATTCTATGGCGCGCATTTGGGCCGACGAGTGAGCGAACTGACGAGTCACACTATCAAGTATTGACAAACTTGTCTGTCATCGTGACTCCCTGTGACATTGTTGTGAACTTGAACTGACTGACACACTACAACACGGCCTGCCGCCCTCCGTTCGCTGCAGGCTGTCTATGAGTAGGGGCTACGATAATTAGCTAATACTGTAGGCCTCTAGTAGTAGGCACTGCAATCATGCGTGTTGTTGAGTAGTGTTGATGAGTGCTAACAGATGCAGTAGCAGTAGCAGCAACTTGGTCCAATAACAACAAGGAAGCTGCGGCGGCATGGCTTGGCGTGCCGCTCAGTCACGCTTGATGAACAGTTTGCTGCTGGCTCGCTGACTCGCTTGCGTGAAGCAGAAAATACACAGTTACACAAAAAATGATAGAATAGTTGCATCCGGTACACAACCCATCAACTCAACTCATCGTCAGCAACTCTGTCCCTCAGTATGCATCTTTGCCTATCTGCCTATGTCTGTAGTTGCACAGATTGGGCCAAAAAAGTGAGAACCCCTCTCTTTTATGCAGTGCCGGATTTACATATTTGGGTGCCCTAGGCTAGACACAGTTATGGGGGCCCTGCCTACCTTCCGTTCTCACATCGTGCCCCTCCTTTCATTCAAGGTGTATTCTTACTCCCCCAGAATAATTTTCAATGAAATTGTATATGCTGTTGAAAGGCGAGTTTTATGAATATTTTGGCTGAAGTGAACGAAACAGAAATTGGATCACCACTGCGTAATTGCACTGCAGTAACAGAATCAGTTAAGTTACAACTTACAATTAGGCCAACAGTTATTAACTTACTACATTAAATGGCACTAAAATTCTGGACTATCACAACGAACGACGTGGCACGTGGCCAGCTGAATGAGGCCCCTAGGGGGCCCCTAAAATTGGGGGCCCTAGGCTGCAGCCTTGTCAGCCTAGTGTTAAATCCGGCCCTGTTTTATGGCTCTAACTTTGTTTAATGATAACCGATTTTCAACATTCTTTCAATTCTTGAAACAGCATAAAATTTTCAGCAAATCATGTACATTAAATGGCACTAAAATTCTGGACTATCACAACGAACGACGTGGCACGTGGCCCGCTGAATGAGGCCCCTAGGGGGCCCCTAAAATTGGGGGCCCTAGGCTGCAGCCTTGTCAGCCTAGTGTTAAATCCGGCCCTGTTTTATGGCTCTAACTTTGTTTAATGTTTTATTCAAACAGGCCTGAATATTGATAGCACCCCATTGCAGAGATTGCCATATTTTATTTAATCAAATCTGCGGCCAGCAAACAGCTCTGGCCTCAATCTGGTCTACTACAAGATCATCAAGATCATCCAGCAGCAAGTTCGTCGGTCATGGTTGTAGGCCTATAAGTCAATGAACTGAAACTGCAGTTAGGCCTACTGCACGTATGGCGTGACGTTGACGATAGCATCACTGACGGTGCACCGATGCGTGGCGTCGGCATGTGTACAGGCAAATTTTAGAAAGTTTGAGCAACTATTATAACAGTGTCTTTTTTAGCCGAATGACATAAATATTTATTTTTTTTGTCAAACATATAACCCATTAGGAAACCTAAACTCCGGGCGCAGCCCGGAGAGCGAAGCTCATTAGAAGGTGTGCATGTATAAAGATAACACTCCACCTTGTCTAACACCCGTTTTTAAGTCATATTTTTTTGTCAAACATATAACCCATTAGGAAACCTAAACTCCGGGCGCAGCCCGGAGAGCGAAGCTCATTAGAAGGTGTGCATGTATAAAGTGTCGAGTGGAACGTTAAGCCGCTACTCATCACCCATCATCGTTATGTAAGGTGTGCATGTATAAAGTGTCAAGTGGGATGTTAAAGCTCTACTAATCACTTCGTGACAGCCAGACTTTCGCTTCGCGAAAGGCAGCATGTATAAGCTTCATATCCCGATACATTATAAAATTTTTTATAAGTTTTGGTGGACGGAGGAATTAAATCACTTTAAAGATAATGCCATCGAGTCAGATAAAGTTTGGAAGGCTGCTGGTCGTCCAAGGTCAGGTCCTATTGCTGACAAACGCAATGCTGATAAACGCCAGTACAAGAAAATGCTTCACCGTGAGC
>Ga0126335_1001533_pt1 | contig 13046 bp, 5 predicted proteins | sample OlaspJWI45metaG_FD_108409 | JGI IMG/M metagenome (GOLD analysis project Ga0126335, IMG submission 108409) | Marine gutless worms symbiont microbial communities from Oahu, Hawaii - Olavius sp. 1 OAHU.JWI-45 metaG | ecosystem: Host-associated > Annelida > Digestive system > Unclassified | place...
ACACAGCAAGAAAGAACAAACAACACAAGAGAGAGAGAGAGAGAGAGAGAGAGAGAGAAATGCATAGCTAACACAAATCAGCACAGTGTTGATAAACTGAGCTTACCATACTACATTTCTGATTCACATTATACTTCTGAGCCAAAAATACAAGTTCATGATGTTGTAAGTCTAACACCTCCACTAATGGTAAACAGTATGCATACTTATTAATAACAGCAGTAAGAATATAGAAGATAGCATTTACGTTTATGTTTTCATACAGTATACGCTACTACTGTTAGTATGCTGTACTGCAGCAGCAGCTGGTGGCGGTTTTCGGTTGCAATGACGTGCTGATGCACATCATACGGTCATGCACAGTAACTTGGTCAGCGTGGTCACATTGCCTGCAGCGTCTCAACAACCCACTGACTGCGTGCTCACTCGCGACGCTTGTTAATAGACTATGGTGGGCCTCGTTTGCTATACGGTAGCGTCCGGCAATGTCCGCAGGCAGGCAGTCAGTCGGCCGATTTGTCGTCAATGTTCCATCAGCTCATTTCACTTAGCACCAGCAATGAACGTTCTATTTTTGTGCTTCATTTCATAGCCTGCAGTGATGCTGTCGATAAATATAGAACAGGAAGTGCCTAAATATCGGCAGCCGCCGGGTTCTGACATTATTATCACAGCAGAGACGCATCTCTCGGTTATTTTTTTGTCTTCAGAAAATATCGAATGGGAGTGTTGAACTTCAGTATTACATTTACAGTATATGCACTAAACAATAACATGACAAGTTGCCAGAAAAGACATATTTCCCTAAACTGACCACCGGCCGCAGTTTTAACGGAAACTAATCTGACCATCCGACGTCTGTGGCCTGTCACCGCTGCCGTCATACTGTTTTCTACTGTTTAGTCTCACTGTAACTCTGTGACTATTGTAAAGTGCCCCTGTAGCGTTCACGCGATAGCGTCGCTGTAATCTTTGCATTGTAATAATAATAATAATAATAGTCATAGAACGCCGGCGGAATGCGGCTATGTTATTCCGCAACCACCTATCCAGCCTTGTTTCAGGTTGTTCCAATAGTTGTTAAATATGTCCGAAATTTCATCACATTTTAGAGGCAAACTTGGTATGTTTAGACGGACAACAACGGAAACGTATATCACCGAGAGCGTTGCGGCGCTTTTTCAATTTTGGGATGGCTAAGATATATACGAATGCAATCATAGCGTTCTGCCAGTGCCTAGATAATAGTCTAGACTATTAATGACATATCTACAAGGCCGGCGTTTAGTAGCAGCGAACATCATCTACAAGGCGTATTTATCTGCTTCGCTGACAAAACGTTATGATTTTTTTATCCGAAAATAAACCTGACAGGAATTCAATGTGAGCTCAAGCTGCTGAGCAAACGCTGATCAAGCGTCGGATTGAACTGGCAGCTACATTATAGTGAAAAGTAAAAAGCTCTATGAAAACGCTTTCGTGTCCTCATAACAAAGTACCAGAAGTCATCCAAAGAACGCCGCAGCTCATACGGCTTCAGGTTTCATAAGCAAACTGCATTGCAAATTAAATTTCATGCTAATAATATCAGTATCGCGTACCCGTGTTTCACAGCGTGAAACACGGGTACGCGAGACTGATATTATTAGCATGAAATTTAATTTGAGAGCAAATCAGGCCGTCACACGCTGGCAGTGTTTAAACGACGAAAGCTAGAATCGTGCAGTCTTCATTGCAGATAGCTCAGAGACTCCTAGCTTTCTGTAACGTATATAAGTTGCATATATAAAGAAACATCCCAAGCGAAGGTGTCAAAGGAGTGTGGCAGAAAAATGCGATTTTTGCCTTTTACTCGGGCGTAAGCCTATCTCCCCGAAACCGTGGGAGATACGACTACGGTTACTATTAATCATTAATAGGAATACGACCTTAATTTTTTTTACAAAAATCGCCAGTATTTGTGAAAATTTGGTCTTCTTTCGAAGCTACTGACTGCGGCTTAGCAGGCCGAACACTGGGGTCGTAGCAGCAACTCGTCCCCAAGTGAATCTGTTGGGGTTAAGGTTAGGGTTTATTTCGTTTGCCTTGGGACTGAGTTGACTGGAAACTTTCCAAGGAGTTTCTAGTTCTATTTCTCGACTTGTACATAGAGCCATCGTACAGCAGGTTCACGTTGCACGTGCGTCATGTGATCGGCGCAGGTGCATGCGTGCATGCGAGTCTATAAATAATTAATGTACATGACATGTAGCGTTTCGTGGCAGCGAAAGTCATCGTTTATTGACGACGAGCATAGGGTCGGTCAACTACTGTCACTGCTAACGGAGTGATTATGTGCAGTGCAGGGAACGAAGCAGCATGCTGATGGTGCACGGTGGGTTTAGCGGGGCGCGGACGCAACGGGAATGGGTCTTAAATAGCTTGGCGAGGAGAGCTAATCAGCACGGAACATTGACGAATTGACGCCATGATACGTGACACCTGCGTCTCATCCTTTCATTCAGGTGGGCCCATACACGACTGCTGCTGCTGCTGCCGCTGCCGCCGCTGGCTTAACACACCGGCACTCGGTCGATACGTCGGCATGCATCTCAAATTCTCTCTGCAGTACTACGGAAGTTCTTTCAGTACTCTCGTCCGTTCGATTGCTCAATTTGACGTTTGCTTCGTTCGCTCGATGCGCAACCTTCTTTTAGAATCGTAGACGTAATTAAATCTACCGCACAACGCTCTGCAATAGCAGTTCTTTCTAGAATAATTTACTTTGCGTCGAATTGAAACAACACTCTCTGCTCACTCATTCTATCTATTCATGTAGTAGTAACGGCGTAACATTCGAACACAATTTTAACCATCTAGCAACCATATCATTCTTTTTCACACCGAATACTGCAGCAAAAGGCGTAGACGTATTCACGGAGTCAGACTCAACAAGGGCGTTCAATGTACACCGTGTCCCAGAAAAAAGAGAACGCGAGTATTTTATCTATAACTTTAACAAATCTGGATATATTTGCATAATTTTTGGCAAGTATCATCCCGATAATTCTGAGAACCGGAAAAAAATTAAAACATTTTACTACTACTAACACGTTACTAACTGGCGATGACGTAATTGTGGCGACATGAAAAATACCGTTTACAGAAGATAAGCATGTGGTCAATGCTATGTGAGAGGACTAGCATAGGGCCTAGGCCCTACAGTAAACGTTAATATATTTGAATTTTCATCCAAGACACTGGCGTTCTCTTTTTCTGGGAACGATGGGTGTAAAATATTATGTATCAAAACATATAATGATCACGAACGGGAAAAGTCCGCAGTAACGTCTGCTGAAGGTAAAGTCCCCATTTACATTATGTTACATAAAACCTTTGAATGAAAGAACCTGAAAAAATTGGAATTAATTATTTTGGCATGCAAAACTGTAAAAGTGTCATGAAAATCGGTTTAGTAGTTAAGGCACTTAAAAGCACACAAGCCCGGACAACATGTAGCATAGCGTAGCTGTACGTGTTAATGTACGGACTACAGCAGATACATGTAGACTGCAACAAGGTAGAAAACAGACAGCGCATCAGAGTCTCGACCGCCAGAATCAGCTAAACTCTGCCAGTAGACTTCTGCATTCAACCGCTCGCATCTCGAACATTCGTTCTACAGTTTTAATTTATACAAATTATCTACAAGACGTAGCACAACTAAAGATGTGTGCATCTGTAAAAATTAATTGGCGCCTGGCGGACCTTGTGCATAGGATGGCGATTTTATTCAATCAATTCTATCACGTAGCGATAGCCTACGACTACAATTCGTCGCCGAAGTTACAGTCTGCGGCAACGCGACCTGTTAGAATCAGATCATCGCGCTATCACGTATCTGCCGCCCTGAGTCACTCTGTCACTTGTTAGCACTCTAGGGAATACCATGACTTTAGAATACCGTGTATACACTACCGGAAACCAACGACAATGTGACGTATTTGACGGAATATTCTCGCTACAATTAAAACAAACTGGTAAAATGTATGACTGACTGCACTTCACAACAAGATGCTCCAGTGACAGCAAGCCGTCATAGAAGAGGGCATTTCTTAAAGAAAAACCTGCTTGCTACTGATTTTATCACATTATAGCCAGAGCTTTCGCACAATTGTTGATACGTCAATTTGAAAAAGGTCGGCTGACGAACAGGTAGATGCGTAGATTGGACACGAGAGTTGAATATTGCAACAACATCATGAGCCGTCGTATGATGTTATCATTTTCTGTAGTCGCGTCCTAGTAATTGATGACTGGTAGTATGTTACTATTTTTGTTAAGAGTGAGCTCTTACATCGAAACAAGCAATAACCTTTAGGCAAACGACGCAAATATGGTTATAATACTTCAGTGGATCGTCGTACATGAGACAGCACTAATACATTACAGTAGAACAAAGAGTCTGAGATGAGTCATATAGCAACTATAGTTAATTTTCAGACTCGAATAGTAAGATGTTGCTACGCTGACCTTATGTGCTGGTGTGATGAGCTCCGGTAAACGACAAGAAGATTGTAGCTCCGTCAGTCGCGGTAACCTACTCTGGCATAAGTCGGATAACGCGCTAACTGTCAGTCAGTCGACGTTGCCTGCTTCACGGCCGTTCAAGAGCAGAACTGGGGAAGCATCAGCGGCAGGACGCGCTGATACTCGCAATGACGTATTGCTCACAACACGGCCGCTGCTGCTGCTAGGGATGCTGCTGCTGCTGCTATGTCTGCTAGCATTAGCCGCTTTGTCTCTATAGTCTCGCATTGCCACCATGGCCGTTTAATACGCTTCGTATAGAGTTGCGTGCACTGCAGTCCATAGGACGCGTGCGTCTTGCTTGCTGCGTTTCACGACACAAGCGCGCTAATTCGGGATCGTAACTGCTTTATAACTCTGCGAAAAAAAATCGGAAGAATGGCTATCGCTGATCACCTTGCTATATTAAGCGACGTATATCGCCGACGTTAAACCAAAATAACCGTAAGCGAAGAATAGCTGACTGAAATACACTAAAGAGCTTATCGATAAATGAAGGTACCGTATTACAAGATACAAGATTTTATTATCACTCTTGCAGCCGTGTAGCTGAATAGTGAATATGAGATAACTAAAAAACGATAAAAAATACAGACATGAGTAAAGAAACTAGAATCGCTGATGTCTTACCTGCATTCAGATATGAGATCAAGGAATCAGACTAATTATTAGCTGATAATTTACGTTAACATAAGAAAAAGCCAAAGTGATAAAAAGGCATACTAACATAATAAATGAACATCGGTGTTGTTTTGCGCTGATAAGATCTTTCGTTTTTGTAACAAATTTAATTACCGTAATTTCAATCTTTTATTGTAAATAAGAGCAAGAATTCTTCTGCTTAGCAACTGTCGATGCAGGGGTTTGATAGGCCTGGTCTACCAATTCAAAAAGAACATACAAGCCGAGAGAACGTGTCATAAGGCCTAGCTGCATAAGCATAGACTTGGTCTAAATACTGGGGGCTGAGTAGCCAAAGGCTATGAAGGGGGTAGAGTATGGGGAGGAGGTGTGAGAAGGACACACTCTTACACCACCTCTCCATTAGGCTAAGGTCTAGAGAAAGGGCAGTGGCTGTGCCACTTCCCCAGAAAATTTTTGAATGTTTGTATTGAATAGTACATGTCTTGGCTTGCTAGTTGTGAAATACACTTTAAAATGGGAACGTCTTCTGTTAATCGCGACGAAAACTGGTCACCAAGCGTTACCCCTCTGGTAATTTTATTAAGGGCACGTGCCTCCTAGTGCCCCTGAAATTTACGCTTATGCATAGCTGACTCACTATTCACCAATGGTATGAGAGGCATTACACCACCGTGAAGTATGTATGGCAGAAGTGCAGTAAGTCAACAATGTTCTTTGGCATTTGTCACAGCACTATGTTCTGCCACCACATCATCACATCAAGGAACAGCAGAAGTATTTATAGCGCAAAGCAGTGAATGAGAACCAATTAGACTATTTGCGTGTCAGCCACGTCGTTATAACGCCGCGCCAAGCTTCTAAGCTCAGAGCTCTGATCTCAGACACAAGATACATGTATGCCCGCTACATTCGTACGTCAATACTACTTCATCCTCGGTCTCTTAGAAGCTTCAAACCTAACAACCCATTAACCCCGAACAAAAATGTCCATTTTATCGATGTCGCATACTCCCTAATGATCGACCAAGGCCACATCGTGACGCTCTGTAGCGTTGCGTCCATGAATCCATAATGCCGAATGTGAGCTGCCCTGCCCAGGTCTTACAAAGTAGCGTTACAGCTAAGAACATTTATGCAATAAGTTTGAGACTTTGAGTGATGTTCTTGCAACATCGACTATATGAGCATATTGCGAATAAAAATACAAATATTTAAGAATGTAGTACTGAGTGCTGCTTGCTGGGAAGTTACTGCTCAGGAATCGAACACTCAGTTATGAGTCTGTTCTCATCAACGCCAAAGAAGTCAGGCGAGAATGAAGGAAAAACCGAATTAACAAGTCGCTGCTGACTATTTTTCGTGCAGGATCTGTAAAGCATAGCATTTTCTCTTATAAAAATGCCGTCGCTAAATATCTTCATCCGTCCTTCCGATGGGAGACCTCAGACCGGAGACTCAAGAGTCAAGACTGACTCCATCACTCGTAATGAAAGTTACGAACGGTAGTCGACGATTTGGTTGTCGCTCAATGGGATTTGTTGTTTGTTTACATCTTGCCACCGGAAGTTCGCGGCTATGGCGACCTTGTTGTGTTTTGCTCGGTCAAGAACGTTGTTTGCCGGCTTTTCGCGTTATGCAAGATTAGCATCTCGAGATAAACTGCCTACAGATTTTAGCTTCAGATGTACTAACTGCTGGAAGTTACGAAACACTCGTACTTACATTTTACAGAAGGTAAATAATGTTGAGGGTTGAACTGAACATCTGATCAGCTTGTTTTTCTTTAGTTTGCTGCCATTATGAACATTTTGCTTGTTATCAGTCGATTACAAATATATGTACAATATATTTGAGCCGTTGAACGTACATTTGCTATGCAATGGGACTGTTAACAGCCGTGAATCATAATGTACTACTACATACAGAAAACATTGGGCGCTCCTGGAGTTTCATGATCTCACTTGGAAACTGAAAGTAGGCTACTTACCACACCCTAACCCTAAACCCAAACCCAAAAGTCAGAAACTGACCCTAACCCTAGACCTGACCCGTAACCCTAATCCCAGCCCTAAGCCAGTAGCCTACTTTCCAGGTGAGGTTGTGAAACTCCAGTAGCGCCAAATATTGCCGTGTATCCTCGTAGACTTTTATACAAGTGTAGAAGTCACTTCATCAGGAAAGAGTTTACATTAGGCACGTTATCCCTCGTGACCCAGCAAAAAGCATCACAGGCCTCTACATCACCTCCACCTTGCGTGCTACTCCCCCTACTAACTTCCTACAATCTACACCTACCTATTTACAACACTGTCAGTACACATACACCACACATATAATACGCCAACAACTAGGTTCCAGCGAGGATTGAACCCGGTCTGCTGCACTCGACTTTGCCTCACGTTAACATTAAACCCTATACAGACTTATGCAGAAGGCATTTGCCAGTAAGTCAAAAACTGTGCCGAGCACGGTAATTGACAAGTGAACAACATAAATGCATCTATGCCACCAAACCCTGTTAATAAGAAGCAAGCTATTTGCAAAGTGAAAAATGGCAGTTTTAAGGAATAACGCCAAATGAGCAGTAAACTGGATTTTCAGTTCATTCGATAGAGGTCAGCACGTGTCATTGTAGTAGTGATGTGCATATTGTGTAGAGTTGGTTCACTAATATGTTGAACGTTAAACGGAATAAAGCATTTTAAGCTCGTAACAGCACTTGCTAAGAAGCTACCTGGAAGCAAGCAACTATATACGCACAACAGCGCGTTCTATTGTAGCAGTATGATTCAGTTATCGTGCAAAAAATTGTCAACCGAAACTGTATATACCAAGTACATTAAACATCTCTAGAAATATATGATATTTTATGTCAACAGATTATAAATTCTGTGGTTTTTCTTAGAAACAAAGAAATAGGAAGTTATTGAAATAGTGATAAGTGGCTTTTGTCATCACAGTTAATGATTGTGCGCATATCAATAACCTCGGTTTCCATCATAGTCCATTCACCATTGATTGAACTTGTCTGAATGTAATAAAAAGTAGTTTTGCAACTCAGAATGTCTAAATATATTCATTACTAGTATTTTCCTGTATGTTTGGCTTGAAATGTCAATGAAGTGTCAATTTTTGAATGCGCCTAAAGTGAACTCTAGCTCTTCGTCATTCTGCAAATAGAGATATAAGGTTTATATCATATATTGACTGTTAAAACGTAAAATAGTAAATAAAATGTGTGTGTGTGTAAATATTGGAGTAGAACAAACAATGTGTTGGTTCACGGCGGTATCAGCATCAACCTCCCGGTTCTCCGACGTCTTCGGCTGTCAACCCTATACACATCGGCACGTCTGTCAGCATGCGTATGATGCTGAAGGAGCTGTCAACTCACGTATGGCCAAAAGATCGACCGGGTCTTCGTATCCGAGTTGTTGTCGCCATGTCACTGTTGATTGGTGCCAAGGTAAATAACTCAGTTTATTTGTGTTATTTTTTATGAGTTGGATAATAGATGGTAATATTTTATGGCCTAACAAGTTAACATTGGCGGTAATTATGTTGTTATCTGCTTAGCCTAGCATAGTCTGGCTCCAGACTGTAGTGATGTGTACATGACATCACTAGCTACATCTTTTCCTCTGATAAAGTTGTATGGTGGCTTATCTCCTCCCCTGTGGTATCTGAAAGTTGTGGGACTCTGTCCTTTTTCTAATCTCAACTACACTCTGCTGATGATGATGCTATCTCATGGCTGACCAGTTATAGCTCTTGACGCACATGCACATAGCACTTCTGACATAACGTAGCATTGTGTGCTAAAGGCGAAAGCAGTTGTTAGATGTGATTTTCTGAGCATACTAAATGATGATGATGATGATGATCAGTACTTTGTTCTATCATGAAAATCAAATTATGAATTTATTGTATGTGAAAAATTAATGATGTTATATGTGTAGAATAGTCCCCCAGAAAATTGCAATCTGGCGGAGCGACATTGTTGTGCAGTTTTGACATTTTTTTGCAATCGCACAATTTTTGCCATGGTGTGCAAGTTTTGTGCAACTTCTGCTCAACCCGTGCTCAACTTTCTGCACAGACAGCTGTCTGTTTAACAAACTGGAATTCGACAGTGTGAAATATTTAACAAATAACTTGTAGACGAGCCTGATAATCTGCATTATGACTAAACACTGCTACATAGACATCAGTTTCATTGTATTTGTTTATTTTTACTCAAAGTCACTTCCAAATTAGTGTGAATTAGCCAGAATGTGCCCGCAACTTTCACACAATTTTGGCACATAAGTTTTGCACAATTTTTGCCTTTTTTGGCACAGTTTTTGCATTTTGTTCAGCACAATTTTCTGGGGGAACTAATAGAAGCACTTGTAGTAAAGTTAGCATCAGCATCACTGTTATATTCTTTCAGATGAGAGCAACTTAACTACTTTGTTACTGTTATATCAAAATGTATGCATCTTTTTATTGTAGTAATTGTATTTTGCATTTTTTGTTGATTTTGTTCATAGATCCTGAATGTACAAGTCCCATTTATATTTAAATATCTTGTCAATTACCTCAATGATCCGTCAGAATATTTAACGATGTTGACTCCACAAAACACGATCATCACTGTGGCGACAGCTCTTGTACTTGGCTGTAAGTTTGCTGACATTTTAATTATTTAGTTTAATGTGTTGTAATATCGTACTGTTTTCTGCTTAGTGTTGTTTACTTAATTACAGCGACAGCTACGTTTTTATATTTATGAAGTTGTTTTATGCTTTCTCGTGATGCTACAGTAGCCCTATATATATTGCTATGCTGTTTATTTACTTAACTAGAGACAATGGTTTACAGTTAACTGGACCCCAGGTCCAGTCATCCGGTCCCCAAATCAACTCGGCCCCAAGACAGACTACCCTTGATCCTAACCCGTAAATTCTAACCCTAATCATAATCCTGACTTTAACCCTTGCTGTAATCCCATAATCCTAAACCTAATGTTAGCCCTAACCATAACCTTAACCCTAACCCTGAGATGAGTTGACTGCTATCCAAGACAGGGCAGAAACTGCAGGAACAGATTGAGGCTCTTGTTTTTATGTTTCTCATGTCTTTGGTCATAATTTTGTTTGACAGTTGTAGTTCAACTAAAATGCAGGAAGGTTCTGTTTGTATTTTATGAAGGTGTGGACAATTAAGTCACATGGGAAACAAGGTCAAGTGAGATTGGATCTGCATCAGAAAGATGTGAACATAGAAGAAGAATAGCATGGAAAATGAATGTATAATAAACAGCAATAGTAAAGAAGACTGATTGCTTGTTTCTTTGCTTCTAAGATATTCTGAACAACCAAAGTTGAAATGGGTAGATGATAATGAAAAGACTGTGAAGATGACCTGTGATGACATTTGTGCCTGTAGTTGATTTATATCTGCATGCAGATGGTTTAGCAAGAGCAGGTGCTGCAGGCATGAACGAATTGCGTAACGCCGTCTTTGGTAAAGTTGCTCAGAGTTCTATCCGCACGGTAGCACGCAACGTGTTTCTTCACTTACATTCACTCGATTTGTCATTCCACCTCGGCCGACAGACTGGTGCTTTGTCAAAGGCCATCGATCGAGGAACCAGGCAAGTTGTAAATGTTTTCCAGATATGTGAAGGTTTGATTTAATGCTGGGCGGTCTTCGTACCGCCTGCATGAAGAACATCCAAGATAATCTTATTTCAGTGGACTTGGAGCTGCATGCAGCTCACAATTGATCTCTCTGGATTGGATTTAGTGTGTAATGAAGATGTGTGCCAGCAGCCCATAGGGTGTATGTTTATTTCTGTCCCTAGCAAGTGTATACTGTGGCTGTCACTGGTATTTAAGTACTCTATAAAGTAATAATGGGTTAAAAAGAAAGGTTAAAAAATTTTTTTAACGGAATGGCTAGAGTTTGGGCTCAATGTTGACTGTTGAGAGCAGTCAAAAACTCGTATATGAGTACTGAATTGAAGTGTTACGTAAGCGATACACAAGCTTATTGTTGTTGCATAATACACCCATTTGCTTTGTCACTGTCAATGTCAATGTCAGTCAAAATTGTTTAGCGTGGCTAGAATAGCAGAGCTATTACGGAGTCCATGAGGCACAGTAGAGTGGTATATTGGGGAAGGATTGTGAAAAAAGAATGCTTTAAAACATTGGCAGAAGATGGGGATGATTGGATGTCAGATGGCATCGAGTTCCACAGGAGCGATGCAGCAACTGGAAATGTGTGTCGACCGACGGTTGTGAGCCGGAATGATGGAAGAAGCAATTGATGTGGTGATGACAAGTGAAGTCAGTGACGACCAGGCAGGTCGGCGACACGAACAAGATTGTTCGTGGGTATAGTGGCATGAGACCATGCAGCACACGAAATGCCATGACAGTCACCTTGAAGTCGGCATGTTGTGGTGGACGCAGCCAATGTAGAGTTGCAAGAGCATTCGAGACATGATCATAGCGACCTTGTCAGAACACCAGACAAGCCGCAGCGTTAAGAACGGACTGGAGGCGCCGCTTTAGATATGCTGGAAGCCCGAGCATGACAAAGTTGCCATAGTCGAGTCTTGAGTTCACAAGCGACACCACCAGGAATGGAAGCAGTCGTCGGTGACGTATCGATGAAGGTGACGAAGCTGGTGAAGTGCAGCAAAGCAGCATGACATAGTTTGCCAAACATGAGTGGCCACACCAAGATCATTGTCGATAAATACACCCAGGTCACGAACGGCGTTGACAGGACAAATGAGTGAACCAGCAACAGAGAACGAGCAGCTGGGTAGTTGTGACAGCTTATGACTGGACGAGCACCACATCAGCTTCATCTTGTCGGCATTGAGTAGGAGGCGGTTCGAGCACATCCAGTTAGAGATGCTGTCAACACATGTCAACAATTTTTATCTTGATTTGTAAAATTACATGGAAGTCTGAACCTTGAGTGACCTCTCTTCTCGCTGCTGATGTCTGTACACACATTCGTCTTTGCCTCACAACTTTAAGTTTATTTACATGTACATATAAAGTGTGGAGGAGTTTGAGTAATACTGACTCCGAGTTAGTATTTTCTGCAATAGCTACATTTCATTCTACGTGGGCCGTATAGCAGATCTCTAGTTACAACCATACAATTTTCCTATAGTTTTGCCACAATGTAGGGGGCATGGCCGTGACTCAAAAAGCTTGAAAAACAGAGGGTCACCAAGCTAGTTATTGAGAAATGGGGCTTTGAAGAATTTTTCCCTACCTTCAATATCTCGAAAACTGGTAAGCCGATTTCTGCTAAATATTTAGGGCTTGTTGATCTCAAAGAGCCTAGTGTAAGTTTTTAGACTAGCGATTGCTAAGGGTTCAAGTTTTGGGGGTAGGGGCCGCAAAGTGGCCAAAAATGGCATTCTAGGATGGGGTGGGTCACTTTGAACAGGCCCCTGGGTAAAGCAAGTTTCACATTTTTCGGAGGACAGTGTAGACGATATGTGCCTACATCCCACAGTATTTGTGGAACTTCCGGTTGGCGGAAAAAATGGAAAAAAATTTGAATATAGGCAATTTTCGGCCCAATGTTTCCCCTAGTGATCCTAGGGTCTGGATAATTTCCTTTTAATGTATAATAGACAACAACAACAACAACCATTGTTTAACGGCCTTTGTTCCGGGACAACCCGGGTAGGTCGGTACCAGAAGAAACACTCTGCCTTCTGCCTTAGCATAGGGCTGTGTTGCGTTCAGGCTGGGTTTCCCCACCTCCTGTCTTCTGGATTTTTATGGAGCAGGGGAAGATAATGGAGGCAGAGG
>Ga0126335_1001534_pt1 | contig 13040 bp, 11 predicted proteins | sample OlaspJWI45metaG_FD_108409 | JGI IMG/M metagenome (GOLD analysis project Ga0126335, IMG submission 108409) | Marine gutless worms symbiont microbial communities from Oahu, Hawaii - Olavius sp. 1 OAHU.JWI-45 metaG | ecosystem: Host-associated > Annelida > Digestive system > Unclassified | place...
ATTCATCACGCGATGTTCGATTACGTTTGTTCTACGATGAAGCTAAGACATGACAGGCAACAGTTTACCTGGCTATTTGAATCACTGGACAGGACTTCATGTCAACGTCGTCTCAACGACCGTATACTGCAGGTCTACTCTGACATCGGTAACATGTATCGTTGAAAGCCATCGATTTTAGCAAAGAAAAATTAAGATTTAATCACCACTTACACAGGCTATACTGAACAACGAACACTACTGCGCCGAACAGAACTGAACGAATACTCGATATAGGTATAAAGTGAAACAGTAACAAAATTTTGCAAAATATTTATACACGTAGCGGCCTATAGTGAAGATAGTGCATAAACCAGACAACATACAGTTGCACTGAGCCAGGCTTCGGCTTTGAGGCCACGCATAACTAAAACAAGGTATCGTCTCCGATGGGACGGAACGATAGCTGGCCCGCGAGCCACCAAAGTTTGTTTGGACCGGCAAATGTCCGGGGTTTCCGAGGGGGCGTTTGTCTGGGGAGAGGGGGCCAGTTCGGGGAGAGGGTTTGTATGGGGCAGACATGGAACTGGGTCATTGGGTCACCGGGTCAATGGGTCATTTGGGTCATATTTCACGTTCGGGTCACCGGGTCATCATTTTGACCCGGTGTGAGACCGGAGTTTTTCCGGTTTTCGAAAAAATGCCCAAAATGCAAAACGTACATTTGAAATGTTGAAATGACAAAAGTTATTGTCAGGTGTCTGTTGTTGGACAGAAATCACTGGATGTCAGTCCATGGAATGAACTTTTACTTTTACCTATGATTATTAAAAATTCTTTGGCACCCCTACACATAAGTCGACATTTGGAGTTCATTATAGAATAGGGCCACGGGGTCAACTTGGTCTCCGGGTCGCTGGATTCCCGGGTCACTGGTCACCAGTTCCATGTCTGGTGTGGGGGCGAGAGGTTAGCGCAAGGCGGTCTGTCTGGGGCTTCAACGGTGGACGTTTTATGGGGGGGGGGGAGCACGGAAACGTATGTCCGGGCTGGTTAGCACTGAGGGGGCGTTGTGCCGGGGGTTACACCGCAGAGGCGTTGTCCGGAAGCACCCTCATATCTGTCGTCGTCGTGCAAAATTTCAGCAAAATCGGGCAATCCGCGTCCAAGTTATAGCGAAAGATGGCCGCCATCCGTCATCATGGGTGTTTGAAGGCAGCATCATCGGGGGATCCCATTTTCTACCTACACGCCGAATTCGGTAAAGATATCTTGATCGGTGGCGGAGATGTTTCCCCAGAATTGAATTCGAAACAGCGCCCACTTACGGCGGAATTCTACTTCCGGTTCCAATTTCGACACGTTTTTTTCTACGACATCTTTATGTATGTGATCATACAAAATTTCAGCCAAATGCCGCACAGACCAGTGACTGTACCAACTGAACCATTCACTAGACCGACAGCGAAGTGCCGACACGGCAGCACCCGAATTGGTGGAACCGTACTTCCGATCGCGAATCTGGTGGCAGATTCTGAATCATGAAGCCCGGATTCCTATTCGAGTTTCCTATCTCGCTTAGTTTTGGAGATATTCGCGTGTGACAGAAGGACAGACGGACGGACGGACAATGCGGACCACTACTATATAGCTGGTCCCCACATGGTGGCAGGCCAGCCAATAAACTGAATATTGACTGTTACGACATTTTCAAAGTTCGTTGTGGGAAGAACGATGAAATACGCAATGCGAGAGTGTCCATTCATGTCAATACTGTACATCTTTGTCACATGAGCTCACAACACTTGTTGAGACCACACTGCATCACTGTACATCACTCGACGTCGCTCGGGACCCTAGAGTCTAGCGGCAGTTGACGACACGTTCTGATCATTGTCCAGATACTGTACGCACCTGCTAACTGCCGCGCCGCCTGGCGTACAGCAGACGCACTCGCGTGTATGAGGTGGCGACACCGTGGTCGGCGGAATGAACTCGCGTCGTTCAAACTTGGGACTCTCATAGATGTGTTCGACGTACGGCCGGCTGCTGGCGAGCTGCTGCGACGTCTCGACACCGAGAGGCAGCATCCCAACGACGGGGACCGAGCGCTGACCGGCCGGGTAAGGCACAAGACGGCGGGACGGCGTCATGGCGGCATGACGCTGTAGCTGCCACGTCTGGAAGTAGTCGTTCTCCGTAGTGGGACACGACGCGTAGCCAGGGTCACCGCCCGGCGACGTAGCCGCGCTGCCGGTGCCACCCGCCGCCGACTTGGATGAGCCGGGTACGGGGGCGGGCAAGGCGGTGAGGTCGCCGCGGTCGGCGTAGTGAGCAACATGGTAGTCGTGCAGACCGCACAGAGGACTTGCACATGCAATGCTGCCGTCGACGCCGTACCGTGCCTGCTCCAACTGCTGTGATCGACGTCTGAACAACATATTATGAACAATATCGCAGTCACATGGCATGCGGTCCGCGTGCATGCAATGTCAACATTGCGCTAATCATGGGTCTTAGCTGCGGGGCTGAGTGCTTTTGATGTTTCGATAATGATGCAGAGTACAGACACTGTAGTGGATAAACCAAGTAGGTTGACTCAGTCTTCCGTCCCTCCATGGTCGGTAAATGAGGATTAGCTTCGGTCGAGAATGCAAAGGCATGGTTCATACCGTTCGCGGATAAACGTCTGGGTGTACAGGCAAAACTGTGAAATCCTTCGACAACGCGTGCCATACCTCAGCGATTCTATGGGGCGAAGTTCTCGCGAAGAGGTGCTCTACCTTTACCGTTAGCCATATGAGGTTGTCTTTCAGACAAACTGTCAAACAGATGATGGTGCAGTGTACTGTGTAACGTCTAACAAATACCCAATCAGTGGTTATCAACTCGGTATAACTATAATAATTAAACTGTGTCCGGGGGGAGCACAAACCTGCGCGCTGCCGCTGTTTTGCGACCGTGACCTTGAAATTAACCCCATGACCTGGAAACTCGAAGGTGACCTAGATATGCTAAAGATGTACCTTCACACTGAAAATAAAGCTGATAGCTTAAGGCATTGAAAACTTGAATAGAAAAATACGAAAATACGTCTCAAAGTCAAAGGTCAAGGTCAAATGCCACCAACTTCCAGCCGCTTCTAGCGTACATCATGGAGCATATTCCTACCAAGTTACATCAATTTCCGACCAGTAGTTTACGAGATTTCCTGCGGACAGACGAACAGACTCACAGACAGACGCCGCCAATAACAATACCTGCTCGCAGCATATCTGTCAACCAGTCCTGCAAGTTAGTACAGTGAGAGTTCAGTTCAGAAAACAAGAACAGATGGTGGGCAGGCACAGCAGCGTACAACAGACTAGTGTTGGCATCATGAACCTTGGCTAGAAAGGACGCATGTTTGCAACAGTTATGCTATCTTCATGCCATCTATCATCTCTAATGCGACTTGGGTCGGCGACCAAAATAAGCAAAACCTGCAGTCAAAACTGGACCCAGGTGGGCACTGGGCATGCTATATGTTTGTGATACCGTTAAGCTAAAATACGATTAATGCACGTTGCCAAAGAAAAGTTTACTCTGCGATACAAGTGAACAGTGAAGTAAACAGACAGTGCTGATCATTGTACATGTCAGAATGAGAACAGAAGTAACGATGGCGGTCCAAACCTTCGGATGTAAATGAGACCGACAAGAAATATGATCATTCCAATGGCGACAGCGATAGCCAGAATTACTGCAAGAGCCGCCCCTGAAAACACGACAAACAGAATACTGGAATGGTTAAACCGAGTAGACTGACTGTGTAACATTTGCACTACACCGTGTTTCAAAAAAACTTCCCACTTGTTATCGGCTCTAACTTTGTCAAACCTTAACCGATTTTCAAAACTCTTTTACTGTTAGAAAGAGTACAAAATTTGCTAGGAAATCATTTAATATCTCTCATCACAACTTAAGTATGTAGCTACAGTACCTTGGGAAATTAAAAGTTCAAATTGTTGCAAATCTGAACGAAAATGTCAATAAACTCAGCCATGTGCCATGAAATGTTTTATTTTCTGCCACGCGCGATACAATGTTTGCATTGTATCTGTGGTAGGCCTAATATTTAATATTTTTTTCGAACGTTTGACTTCACAAGGTCAACATACTTAAGGTGTGGTGGAAAATACTACAAGGCATACCTTTCAAGCAATGAAAAAATTGTGAAAATCGATTAAGAACTGACAACGTTGGAGCCAATTACAAGGTGGGAAGTTTTTGAGACACAGAGTAGTAACAAAAATATCTGATACGGTGAAGTTTTCAAAGTGAGCAGCGCCACTCGCAATCTGAATTAAGCATGACAAAACGGACAAATATATCAAATGCATTTGACTCATTATGTTCATTCCAACAACCAATAGATTAAAGGTAAAGTACACCTGATATAACATCACTTTAGGCCTATGGGCCAGCCCCATCACAGAAACGCTCAGGTATGATACGCGTTGTCAGGGGATAACAAAGTTGTACCAGCCACTCACGCATTTATCCACAAATGGAATAAACCATTCCTATCTTTGCCTTCCCAGCCGAAGCTGGTCCTCATTTACCGATCCCGGAGGAATGGAATATTGAGTTGGCCTATAGACACTACCACGGTGAGTAAACAGTCTGCCCAGGGCTGCTACGTGACGACTATCGGGGTTGTTATAGCTGTTCAAACCGTTCTATTTCAATGGGCAACTGGAGCGCAGGGGTGTCGAACTCACGGCCTATCGGGCCGCGAGCCACGACGCTAACCATTGAGCCACTGAGTCACCCAGCATGCATTACATTCCTGCTAGCTATACCAATGCACCGGAAGTTACTGTAACCTAAACGTACATTGAGATGCGGTGAAAACTTCCCAGACGCTGACGCTGGCTTCGTGCAGATGCTCTGAAACGTAATAACACATGCACAGTCACGGCCATTCGCTACAGGTTTCATGTTCTGACGTGTTTATACGTCATTCGATAGCAGCCATATTTACTATGCTTGTATTTGCACACGGTCTCGATGTGGGGCTCACGGGACCTCTGCAGACAGTGATATGAATTTCTGAGGCCCGGTATTTACTACCAGCTTTTGAGCAACAGGTAAAGCATCGTTTCCACATGCGCTGCGCGATGCGTTGCGTTGCGTGGCGAATGAAAGTACTCACTAGAACTAGCTGTGACTCGCCGGAACTCGCTGGCACTCGCCACAGAGCATCGCGCAGCGTGGGTGGAAACGATGTTTAAGCCCTGGTCGTAACTGCAAGCGAAAAGTACACATAGAACTTGTAATGCCTATACGTGAAGTGCCAATTCGCCTCTGTGTATAATCAGGCCCTTAGCCAGGATACTGCGTTAATGTGCTAATTTAAAGAGCCTGTCTGGTTGGGAAAGTTGGTCTACTCTACCTGGTATAGGAATGGCGGTGCAGTTCTGACGAGAACCAATCCAGCGATTGCCTTCGCATTTCATACGCCAAGTGTCAGCTGTGGTGTTACAGCCAAATAGAGCTGTATCACCACTTCGCTCCATCCAGTGTGGCGCACCCCTCTGTCCCGATGACGTCAGGTCCTCGCACCCCGTCACTGAACGACAAAGTTTTCGTATGAATATCGCGACAACTGGCCGTAGAGAAACCGCGCGACGCTCCATTATATTTACTAGCATTCTATCCACGTAAGGCAACAAAATATGACCAGTGTCCACTTACAAGTACTGTATTTATAGAACGTGCGCTGTGCACTAAACTTTTGCCATTTCCTACATCGACCTTCAGTAACATTGAACGACCTTGAACTCACATTCAGCATGATTCAAATTACTAAGGCTTTGCATTACGATGTAGATTTCTCTTCATTATGTAATTTTATTCAGGCCTATATTGTGCGAGCTACAAATTAATAAATGAAGTGTAGTTTGTAACTAGAAACATCGGACTGGCTATTAGGCTACTAACCCGGCCAGACGAAGGATATCTAGGTTGATCGAGGCCAACGCGTTACCGTTACACCACCACACCATTAACGAAAGGACTTAACTGCAACTCATCCAACTTTACCAAAATACTATATCAACCAGCGTTCGATTACGCTATTTTGTTCGTATGTTAAATTTTTGGCTATTTTGCATTTTATATATAACATACATATATGTCTTTTGTCTTTGCTCTAACGCGTGATGCATTCTACCTTCTACTTTCATGAGGAAGTAGTCGTTAGTGCGTGCAGCGACAACACGTATCTCGACGAGATTTGACAAAGATGAGTAGACGAGTTGATCGCGATGTGAACTGGCACAAATCGTCTCACCTGGACGACTTGACCACCGCTCTTTGATCACTGCGTACACCTGTCAGTACAATCAGTTGTCGTGACAACTACCGACTATACAGAAACTTGGTTGAAGTGACGTAAATTGATTTTTGAGAGACAACATTCAAACTAATCAGTGCGAAAAGTTTATAATTTTACCGTTAGTCACTGAGTCACTGCAGTTTCCATCAGTTTTAGTCGGAATAATGATAGCTAAGTAAGCCTAAGCGTTTCAGCTTCAGTTTTAACAGGCATTAGGTAAAGTGATCAGATAATTAGGCCTAGCCTGTAGACCTACCAACCACTGCGTTGAAATTCAAATTCGCAATGAAAATTTTAGTCTCGTATTTCGATGGGTATCCAGCAATAGGCGCAAGCCTGGTACCGCTGACGTGTCGTGGCTGAGTGATGGCGTTGACGAAAATTGGCGAATTATAGTCGTCGTCATTACGACGAAAATTCATTTAGCTTAGTCGACGCCAATTTTAGATTTCGTCTTCGTGGACTAAAATACTGTTATGATCATCGTGGCGTTTGAAAGAAGAACGCATCTCCAAACCTGGCAAACACGTGGAACTTCTTGTTGGGTGTCTGCTTTGGGGCGTGCGGCTGTCCGGAAGTTCAACAGATGGATGTGGATGGTTTGTCCTGGGGGAGCACGCAGTGTCCACGGTGTGCCCAGGGAGCCACACGTGGTCTCCTCAGTGACCACACTGGCTAAGTACTTGTCAGCGTTGGATCTAACGGGCACCGTCATTGAACCTGTCTGACGACACTCCTCCTTGCTCTTCGACACCACTGCATACACATGACACGTACAACTGAAGCCTTGTTCACACTCCGCGCTGCACAGCAGGGTTCCGCAAGCAAGCAGTCCGCAGAAATCAAACATGTCTCCAACAAAGCGGATTGTTGCGGACTTTTGCGCAAATATACGGACATTTGCGTACGTTCTGCATGTGTAAGCGACGTTGTGCGGTACCGTTTGGTGCCGAGCGTTTTTCATGCGGACATACAAGTGTAGGCCTATGCATTGCAGACACGTGCGGTGCTGCGCGCATTGTTAATTGGGTTCAAGTTAAACTATACTTATAATACCTACTTTGACTTAGGATTTGAATTTAGTTCCTCCAGTTTACTTTGGAGCGACGAATTGTCTCCTCGAGTACGGTCGCTGGTACTTGGATCCCAGTGACTAGCAGTGACGCCCAAAGAGTCTGCCTGCCCGCGGGGACATTATCAAACGTTAGTAAAACTTGTCAACCCGGTATTCTAACATTGACGATGTGGCGTTTATTGCGATTTTGCCGCCATTCATAGATGACTCCACTTACCTGCTTTTAACTCAGTGCTAAAAGGAGTGTTTTATTACTTTTAGATAATTTTAGCGTGCGACTGCATGCAGTGCAACGCACGCTCTTGCTGTCGCAAATCCGTTCGTCTCTCCGTCTGTCTGTTTGTCTGTCTGTCAAACGCGTGTATTATGGCGAAATGAAAGACACATTCATTAATAAGCACAGGCATATGAGCTTTTTATTGGCACCGAAATTGGTGACCTTCAATGTCCTTGAACGGCGTTATGGCCTGTTATGACCGTTCTGCGGCGTTTTGCCGCCGAAAAAAATATGTTCGGAGCCTCCGACGTCAAATCGACTGAAGCTAGATTCATACTGTCTGCGACAAAAGTATAGCCCAGAGAGTTTCTGACGACATATAGGCCATAGTTTATGACAATATTCGCGGGGCTCGCCCTCTAGGCCACGGAGTACGCCAAGGCTAACTGCGGCAGCAAAACTGTCGTTGTATGAATTTTCTGGCTGTTGTAAATGTTTAAAATGTAACACATTGGCAGCCTTTATGCTGTAAAATATTCAGTGGCTTTGGTAGTAATCGAGTAAGTAAGTATAAGCAGTCGCACGCTCTCTTTGCTACATAACCAAGCTCTTGTAATCCTTTGTAATTGCGCGATCATTTAATATTACGAGTTTATTAGTTTTTGCGACCTGTGTAGCTGACAAAATAATGTCCTTATCTGTCGCCGTCGGAACGGCTCATTAAAACAACAGGCACCGGAATGAAAAATGGAAACACAATATCAGTATCACAAACATCCGCCAACTATATACCGCGGTACGCGTCATCCATCGTCCACTGCGCGTAGAGAGAGGGCGGTCTAACAAATTTACGACACGCCATTCAGACGTCGTTAGGCTTATTACCGCTGCCAATGAGCTTGCTTTTGCCAAGGGTTTTCTTCGTTGCTTTGTTAAACTTGCAGCAGGATTACTCAGGACTGTTTATAAAGGTCGGTAAAACTAGAGAAATTTGGGAAAGCGTTTACATTACATAAAGTATACTTTTCCATGAAATTCTGTGCACTCTCTTCAGGCTGAAATGCAGCTATTATGCCTAAAGGAGTCTGGAGATAAGGCCTATTTGTATGTTTTGCGTTTCTGAAGTTATCAGAATAGAGGAGTAAAATAGTATGAGTCTAAAGATATGGGGTTAGAGTACACACATTTTCACTAATATCTTACGGTCGACAGGACCCTTACTTGCTAACGCACTAATCACAAACCTTTGATGCAGACGTAGCTGGCTTCCAGATACCCACGGAAGTCGCGTGTACAAGGGAACGTATCGTCTGGCAGACTGTCAATGATGGACGAGACGCGCACCTCACAGGTCCTTCTTCCCGAGCACCAAGCGTCGAACTGTGTTCTGACGTCGAGCTGGCAGCCGAGGTTGCCGTAGTTGACGGCGAGACAGCGACCGAGACGCATCCGACCATAGTGAGCGGACGTCATCAGGACGACCTCGTCGTATGACTGACAACGAGCTGTGAACGTCTCACCCTCACAATATTCGTGTACCTCGCCACCCACTGCTGCTGCTCATACACAACAACAGTCTCAAGCGTCGTTTTCAGTTCCAAATACGCCGCTCTGCGCGTTGGGCTACGTGGCGAGCGATAGTAACCTCTCATACTCGCTTGCACTGGCTGCAACTCGCTCAAACTAGCTCATGGGTAGCAGTTTCCAGTCCATCTACAAGCGAACGCGAGCAATTGCAGGCGATTATAACCTGTCGCAACGGAACGCGCCTTGCAGCGTGTGGAAACGACGCTTTACAGTCCCGCAACTAAATATCCTATGTTGATTATATCACAGGCAGCGCAGTAGCTTCAAATTTTGTGTACTAATGCGAACATGTAGATTAATATGGTAGAAAAATTGCAAATATTAATGTACAAAAACTGTCGTTTTATAATCACTGTGTAATGGACACAGCTAAGTGACATCTAAAACAGCAAAAAATAATTTTACCACCTCAAGGGCCATGGACATAATCAGAACTGTGTATTATGCCCACGGCAAGTGAGGTGATGAAATTAATTTTTGATGTTTTAGATGTGTCATTTAACTGTTGCCATTATATAGTCATTATAAAACGACAGTTTTTGTATATTAATACACGGGCATAATGGCTAATGTTGGGAACTTGAGACCTATGCCTGGAGATTAGAGATGACGCTAAGAATGCCTGAGAACGCACTGCTTGTACTTGCACCATTTGCACTGGTCGGCTCAGTCAGTGACGAGATTACTGGAATCAATCAATCAATCAATCAAACTTATTTGTATCAGGCAACCAAAGCCCATAGTAGCTAAGCCTAATATATGTAAAAATAAAGAGCAAACACAACACTACAACACTACACAACTATTATCACACAGACAGACGCAAGAAAAGGGAAACTAAGCCGTTATTGGAGCATGACATCTGCTGCCGAAGTTCACATCTATATTTTCCAGTGATTTCCTCAAATCGTGGCGAAGCTAATTCGTTCAACATCATTGTTACACTATAAAACTTACTATATCTAAAAAATATTTTAACACATTTCACATAAGCAGACTGAAGTTTGGCAAATGCTCCAGAAGTAAAATTACACCAAAGTCCACTATCATAAAAACACAAGCAAAAAGTTTTAAACAACCGTAGTTTCACAGCTACTGAGCATTTGCTGAATCGCCTCGTCAGCATATTACAACGGTAAAACAAATTTCTACGTTCACGATGAATATCAGCATCATCCAGCTGGCTATTACTCAAAACATGGCCTAGATATTTAAACTCATTGACATAATTAAGGGTCGCATTATTAACCATAAAATTTGGAAAGTGATGACTGATGAGCAACCTTATTACAACGTCGTTTTGGGTTAACGACCATGAATACAGTCTTTCTACTGTTACAGATTATATCAAGGTTATCTGCAGTACTATGCGGTTTATCGAGCAACAGTTGAAGTGCTCTCCATGACGGAGCCAATAACACTAGGTCGTCAGCGTAGGCCAAAATATTCACCAGTGTTACATCCAATCTTGGAATTTGTGATACACAATAGAATATCCCGAATATACCGTGTAAACAAATACGGCGACAGCGCAGAACCTTGTCTCGTGCCGTTATATATAGCAAAATGGTTTAGATATAGTATTATGCCAACGCACAGCAACATGTTGATGAGAGTACCAGAACGCTAATACTCTGACAACATCAAATGAAACATTGTCATCAAGTAGTTTGTTAAACAAGTGCCAGTAATTGACCCTATCAAAGGCCTTGGAATAATCAATAAATGCACAAAATACATGGACTGGAATTATTTAAGCAGTACTGTAAATGTTCAAAATTGTCAATATATTAACAAGAATGTAAGAACTATTTAGAAACAAAATTGGTTTATTTTCGGGGATCATGGCGTATAATGTGTGCTTGAAAACTGAAACTGAAAGTATATATAGTCAGACGACATCGAAACTAAAACTTCATGAAAACCATACTAGAACAGAAACAGAAATATATTTACGTGAAATATGGAAAATGCACAAAAAGGGGATTTCGAACGGATTGCCGGTGTTCGCGATTCTGGTGTATCAATCGAGTGAGTTGCGGGCAGTAAATTCGGCGATATTGAAAGTACGCCCACGGGCGCGTGATATGAATGCGACAGAACCAGGAAGCAGGTGGGCGGTGAAGTTGTGCGACCAACTCTGAGACTAATATGCACTCTCTGGACTCTCTGTATATAGTCTCTCTCTCTCTCTCTCTGTCGCTCAGAGATCCTCCTGTCCGTGTGACTGCAACTACGGACAGTGGGACTTCCAAGACTGGAATTGAGATTGAATGGACATTCTGTCGGAGGCGTTGATTTCTTCTCTCAGGTCTTGACTAAAACCAACTAATTAAACGGCGTACTCACATATTGAGCAGCGAAGGCGTTGATACAAAACTGATCATTTATATTATCCATCATAATGAAAGTAGTAAACTAAAAGTAATTTGGCGATGACCGAATCGAATCCCCCTCGTCCTTCGCTGTGGGAATTGGGACCTCCATCCAACACACTGTTTCTTCAATTTCTTGCGTCCCCAGAAGTCTCCACCTAATACAGGATGTCGATTCGTTCAGCCGTTTTGCATACACGCCGGACAGACAGACAAACTCACATACGCCAGGAACATCGATCGCCTAGTAATACAATGATTTCATCATGTAGTGAATTCAATGCAGTTTAGGAATGTGGTCTGTTTGAATGCTGTTACGTGTTTAAAATAGCTCACAAATCACTGGTAAATGTCCTTTAAATCTGAAAACAGTTAGGCTACTGGACTAAACTGGGAATACAAAAATACATCGTTTTCTCCCTACAACGCAGTGTGTTATGAACTTCGCGTATTACATACAGTGTGGCGATTGAGCAAAAACGGACAACGCAACGTTCATAATCATTTTGACCTTGTGACCCTGGTCAGCGTCTTACGATCGCCCATCATCGTTACTACACAGCGGCGGGGGCGGCAACAGCGGAACTCAGAACGCTGAATAATTCACTCAGCGAGTTGGGACCGCCAGAGGACGCTCAAGCTTTTATCACGCACCCCGCTATGCACAGTCGGTCACAGTCGGTCTCGCGAGTATTTTCCAACCATCATTCACTTCGTCTCTTTCGTATCGCTCATAATGGCATCGACGTCCGCCATAACGACTACACGAAACGCCGCAACGTACGCGAACAACTTTGAGCACGCCACGGCACCACACGGCACTCACTCGACATTCTGTCGGTTAGACGGGGACAGGCACGATTGATTATCGTTCAGTACCGATCGACATTCAGTACCAGTCGACGTTTAGCACGACCGCTGGTATAGGTGACGTCATCGATCGTCGGTGCTGTCGACACGTGTTATTGTTAGCGTCGTCCTAATAATATTATTGCAGCGTCAACGCTGGTGGTGGCGCGGCGGTAGGTCCCGGTACAAAAATGACGATAATGAATCAAATGAGCGAGCACTCATCGCTCAGTGACAGTTTAATCGCGTCCGGCTTTTGTCGACATATACGCAGACGCTCAAAGACGGCCCCGTCCCGTCCCGCCTCGACCCGACCCGACCCGAACTACTGCGTAATCTCGACCGGAGACTGCGGTCCACGGCCATCGCGGTCGATGTCCCGTCGCGCCGCTTATACAATGGCCGTCGTACGTTGAGTTATGACGGCCACATCCTACAGCGACTTGGCGGATCGGCCACCCCGCCAATATAGTGGTGACCCCCGCTCAGGGCTCCATGCCCAACCGGACCGCGACGGACGGTCATCGTCGTCGTCTGCAAGAGTCGATTGAATATGAAGACCAGAATATTCTGGTC
>Ga0126335_1001535_pt1 | contig 13039 bp, 6 predicted proteins | sample OlaspJWI45metaG_FD_108409 | JGI IMG/M metagenome (GOLD analysis project Ga0126335, IMG submission 108409) | Marine gutless worms symbiont microbial communities from Oahu, Hawaii - Olavius sp. 1 OAHU.JWI-45 metaG | ecosystem: Host-associated > Annelida > Digestive system > Unclassified | place...
TATAAGCTGCCTAGAACATCGTGCAACAAGAGTATTGCACTGTGCTATAGTAACTACAGCAGCTGTGTTAATGTTCCCTCTTTTACTCCAGACCATCATCAGTAATCAGATGAGGCCGCAGAGATTGAGGGGTGCCTGGTTTAGTCACCTTTTACGACATCCGGCCAGGAGACGGAGTGGGTCTATTCTAACCCACACGGGGTGCCAGCAGCATATGGGCTATATATAACAAGGCCAACTGTTGCTCTTGTTAGTTCTAAGCAACAACTACTGTTATTCATATCTCGTGCAATCATGGCAAGGGTAACTCTAACTCTACACTGAGTGTTTTGCCAGTACTTTCATAGCTTACTACTGTCAAAAGCAACAATCCTATCTGACAACAGTCATGCAACACAACAAAAACACGTTGTGCAAGAAAACATAACCACGTTAAAAGCGGGCAAGTCAGCAGTCATTACAAACACATACTGTACAATCAGGCCAAGCAGAACCTACAAATTAATGACTGCTGTCAGCTGGCCACGAGTGTCAGAATGACAGACTGGTCCGCTTATCTGGACAATGATGCATTAACACAGAAACATTAACATGTCAACTGCATCGGCCAGACACTAGGGGTAACAATCAACTGCACTGTTTACTGTTTACAGTCACATAAGTCGACTATGTATCAGCTACAGCTATTCACTGGGACATCTAAAGCATCTGTCATTTACTGCTGATGAAAAGAGATATTCAACATTAGATACCAAGAAAGCATCAACACGTGCATTCATTCCATAAGACGACCACTTAATGGCCGACAAAACATACAACTTCTAACATAATAATCCACTCAATGGCTAAGACATGCCTATGTGCAATGGAAGGCTTTTTAAGTGTGGGAGTAATTACACCCAAGTGCCATCTCTGATGCCACAGATGGCTCATAAAGCTGCAGTAGGCATCAGGTGCTAGTCCACCACCATAATCACTGAGCAACAGCTTTTGCTACTACTATTAAAATATGAAACATTTAACTTCTTTAACATTTTTCTATTTTTGCAGCAAATCATGCATTGAAAAAAGTCCTTGTCCATGTGCATCTTTACGAAGCTATGTCCGCAGCAAATAAGGCAAGCTGTATAAAGCTATTCATGGGATTACACACATAGCAGAGGCAGATATCAGTAGCAACAGCTCAAAAAGATGGCTCACCGAGACTCTCAGCCTTGGCAAGCAGTTGCTCACTCATTCCTGAGATAGGAACTGGCTCTGACGGCACCTCGTCTACCGGCACATTGACGTCCTCATCCCACGAGCTGAAGAACCAGTCACACTGCAAGACAACATACACAACATCAGACATGTCACTCCCGACACTCGTATCTGGTGTCAACAAACTAAACAAATAAACATGATGCCACTGCGACATAACTGCAGCAACTGAATTAGGCTATAATGAAACCGTGACACATTAATTAACAAGCAAGGTAACTGGTTGTTACATGATCCGCAGCATAGCTTACTTGACCATACATGATGTTGTATTAAACTCTTCTCATCGTGGATTACCTTGCATCAGATCGCTCTGTTTTTATATCCAACTGAATCAATATAAATTCAATAAAAATAAATGTAAAAATAATAAAAAATATAGGCATCAAGTTTCCACTTTTAGCATTCACAAGTAAAACATACATGAGTGATGATGCTTTCAACAATACGACACTGGTCACCATTGTCTCGAGCCATCACCAATATGCTGCTGTCTTGTGGCCGAACTAGGGTCGGGCCAAACATTATCGCTAAATTGTGCACGTCCATCTGTCAAAAACCATAAAAAATTATACTATCAGATCATCAAATATGAAATAAGTACAGCGTCTGCTTGTTAAATTAAGCACCAACATCACAAGTTCAGAAAAAAACTTGAAAATGTCCTTTCCATCTGCTGCTTGACAAGCTGTAATCTTCAATCCAGTCTCACAACAAACTAATGACTGACGATAAAAAAAAACTATCGTGGAAATGAGCAATAACTTTCTTGGCTCTTTGTACATGCTGGTCAACTAAAAAGACATGTGCATCCAAATGTAAAGAAAAGTAATAGAAATTTTAACAAATCTAAATTGTATCCAATTTTTCACGTTAACTGCAAAAAATTTGTTTTCAACACAAAGCCAAACATTAAGCACAGCCAAGACATTAATGAAATGAGCTCAGAGGATGAAACGGAAGACCTTATTCTGCTCTCCCCACATGGCAACTTTATTGAGGTGCTGAGCAAGAAAGTGGAACGTCTCAAAGTTGTGCTCTGGCAGCTCGTGAAGCAATTTCTTGAGCCGAAGCATTCGACGTTCACTGTTTTCCGTCCGATTAGCGGCAATTACACACTGGTACAACTCTATGAACACACGCCAGTATGTTAACTAGTAAATATATGAAACATGTTACGTTATCACTGTATATGACTAGGGTTGTGATGGTTCTGCTACTTCCATTTCCAGATCAATTCGATTTGGTTTTTGGTGAAAAACTGTCGTTTTGGTTTGGTTCGATATTATCCAGAATGTGTTAATTAGACACTCACTACTAGACTGCCTCAGTTATACCATGCAACCGAGAGGCCACATGCTGCAGCTCAGTGGTGCTGCCACAGTGCCACTCGTGTGGCTAAGTAAGCCACATTAAGTGTCTAACTCAGGGGTTTCAACCTGTGGTCCGGACCACCGGGGGTCCGCAGACAGCTTCCAAGGGGTCTGCAGGCAACCCCAGAAAAACTGGAGACCCGTCGCATTTTAACTAAACAAAAATACCGGCCATATCAATGTTGTAGGTACAGGATACAATGTACATAAATGAAAACTTCGCTGGTGTTTGCTATGCTATGTCTGAAGTCTGAACTAGACTGAACGTTGCTTAATTACTACTTGTGCAGTCGGTCTTTGACCCATGTCTTGATAATATTTCTTACTTACTGAGCAATGACGTCACAGCGACGTCACTGTTAAAGATTCTTCAGTGCTCAAGACTGGACATTCAACATGACATACGCGTATGTTTATCACGCATACCACCACGTTTGGACAAACTCTGTAGTGCGAAATAGGCACAGCCTTCCCACTAAACGGTACACTGTATAATGAACATACCGCCGGCAAATATTTTCGATGATTGTTTAATTTTTGACACAGAAGTAATTTCAGTATGTGAAATGACTTTTAGGTGTTGTGCCAGTGCACCTTGGGCCTTGGGGTCCGCCACCCGAGCTTGGAATTTCTGTGGGGTCCACAGCGTGACAAAGGTTGAAAACCTCTGGTCTAACTAATTAAGTGCTAACTAATAGTTTAACTATTTGAAGTTGCATGGACAATTTAAATAAACAGAATCAGTTCAGACAAAATGCAACTTTTAACATTTTTAGTTTGCACCTTTGCTTTACGTGTATATTTTGGTTTCAGACTTTCAGTAAATTTTTGTCAAACTAAAAACTGCCCATCACTGACGAGATTAAGCTACAGGGGCAGGACAGCTGAAGATAGCATGTGGCACCATACCTTCCCTCCCTCTGACCCTCACGTATGCATGCGTGCTACTAACCGACTGTCCATGCACCTATTCAGGGTATACTGGTTTGCAAACAGTGTCTCAAAATGGATGTGGTGAACTGTGGCCACAGGCCTATAATTGCACTTTTACGTCAGTCAGCTGTCAGCATATGGTGGTGGATGCTACAGCACTGCTTTCTCACATATATTACCACAGCGACAATTAGGTCTAACGGGGCACTTTCACATGCCAAATCGTGAACGACACATTGCCGAAACATGGTGTGATTTGGTGCCAGATGAAAGATCTTCATTGATACTGACTGAAGTCGTTCTGTAGGCCTGCCTGGCTAGGCATGAATGCTCATGTAAAACCATATGCATTTAATGGCCCCAGCAGATGCATGTGGTGTTCATCATTATAAGCCTATACTGTACGTTTAGTGAGAGTTTTACGCGATATGTCATCTAGGGTTGTTAATCAATATCCGGATACGAAAATACCCCAACGATAAATGAAACCTGCCAGCCAAGTCTGGGCCAGTTTCCCAAGAGAGAGGGAGCTGTCTGCTGATACACTGATACAGGACGCTAGTTTAGTGCCAATGCTGTGACAGTGCTTTGTCCAGTCTGAGTCTGTCTGCTGTTGAGGTCACTGACTTCACAGCCCCGTCATTCACTCATTCCCCCCCCCCCCCTGCATATGCAGCAGAGATAGAGGTACACCAGCTAGCATGCCTACACTGCCTGACAAATTCCTATGGACAACAGAGAGAGAGAGAGAGAGAGAGAGAGAGAGAGAGAGAGAGAGAGAGAGAGAGAGTGTGTGTGTGTGGGAACAGCGGGAGGGTGTAGTAGAGAGTGATTAGAGCCCCTCCCCACCCACAAGACAACTGTAATCTACACTCGGTGTCACACTGCACACTGACATACTCTGGGACTTTGATCTGTTATGCTACACTAGGTGGTGCCTTTGATCAAGATGTCTAAAGAAGTAACGTGCGTGTTGTGCTAAATAGACCTATTAAATGGGCTGTGGCATCATTTCACAGTTTAGTTTGGTGCCATCAATGACTGGCCTTGACTGGCATGCAGTAGTCTATAGACCACGCACAGTCCTGTTCTCTCCCCCATTACCACACACGCATCAAATGCCACTGCTGCCGATCACACTTGTAGGTCACTATGTACAGTACAGTATACCGCTGCTCCTGTGCTCCACGGTCAGCGTTGTATGCGAGTGACTGAGTAAAGGCTTAACAACACATTATAGGTGTGAACAATTGATATCCAGATTCTTCACGAATTTCCAAGTTCGATATCCAAATTTAAGAAAAATTCGATACTAATATCCCTAATGTCATCACTGTTCCATACACAAGAATACTGATTTTATACACATCGTGATGTAGGCCCATGTGCATTTCACCGTATGTTAGTTGCAGTAGGCAGAGTTTCATTACTATTAAAATAGCTGCCAACAAGCTTCAGTGCTATAGTTGTTTATGGCAGTCACACTCAGAACTGCTGCTCATTTCCAGCAACCACCCACACACTTCAAAGACGCACTGATGCGCCAAATAACACATACAATGGCTACAACTGGCAGCAACTGCCTCCACTTTCAGACAAGCCCCCTGAACATAGTAGAGGAAGTGGCAGGCACAATATCTCCACTGGGGGAGAAGGTGAGACACAGATACAGTATGGATCACTGGCATTTGTGGACACCGACAGATGTCACGCTTGCTTCGCAGACTCAATGTAACCTAAAACCGTGTCTGAGATACTAAAAAGCTGAGGTTTCAATTCTGACCGGTTTTAACAAAAAAAAACTGCAGTTTCAGTGTCAGTTTTAAAACAGTTGTCAACCCTATACATGTTAATCAACATCGACTTTTTGACCAAACATCAGCATCTTTATCTATAGAGAAATATGAAAAATGAAATATCAGCCATTAAATTTATCACCACATCAAACATAAATGAATCACATAAGCAGCATTCCATTACATGCAAAACCACACACAAACCGTATGTAATTAGTGAGTCGGGCAGCTTTCGAAAAAACAGCTTCAACAGGCTGCTGACAGAATTAACATCCTGCCACTTCTCATTATCGGGACTTGCACTTTCAGGATCCTACATCACACAAAACATTCATCTTTCTCTGTAACAACCAGATGTTCAAAGCACAAATACCAACATGTCAGCACAAACACGTTGTAGCAAATACAACTAGCAGTGTGACAAACTACAGATGAAACAACTATAAGCCGCACATGTGCAGTGACGTTCTGCTAGCACAAGTATAATGTGGTACTGATCAGAGGAAAAATAACTAGCTTGTAAGAAAATAACTGTAGGTTTAGCAGTACACTGGCCAGGCATTACAGCTCAGTAGTACATGTACCTTTATGTTATTAGGTAGTACACACAAATTTGCCTACTTATATCTTTAATTAAAAGCTTAAAGGCTAACGGTGGGCAATAAGCATTCTGACATAGTGCAAATGAGTATGAGACTTTTTTAGTCCCCCCAGAAAATTGTGCTGAAAAATGCAAAAATTGCACAAAACTTATGAGAAAAATTGTGCTAGAATTGCAGAAAATTGTGCGAAAGTTGTGGCAGATTCTGGCTAATTCACACTAATTTGGTAGTAACTTTGAGTAAATATAAACAAATACAAATTGTAGCAAAGTTTAGTCATAAAGCAGTTATTAGGCTAGTCTACGAGTTACTTGTTAAAAATTTCATACTGACGAACTACAGTTTGTTAAATGGACAGTTGTCTGTGTGCAAAGTTGAACACAGTTGCGCAGAAGTCACACAGAAGTTGTACAAAAACTGTGTGACTGCAAAAAAAACATCTAACTGCGCAAAAATTGCACTCCACAAAATCGTGGGGGGGGGAGGACTACCTTTTTTAACAAGCCACCCTTGGGCAGTGAGTGCTCTATTAGCTGTGCCAACTGAAGGCAGTGCATATGACACATTGCCATCACAGAAGCCAATCAAACAGTCAAGAAGTGGGTGACCTAATTTTTGGTTTGTTGGTTGGTTAATTTAATAGACACACATACACACAGACAGACACCATTAAATAACTTTTGTATGTGAACAACATGTATTTAAAGAATAACTATACTAAGCTCACTTCTTCATTCATATTTTTTAAAACAGCATAAACTGCATGACACGTGGACTAGACTACTGACTCTGTTCAACTCTTCGACGAGATTGTTAATAGCCAGTGAGTTGCCGGGAACTCGGTAGATGCCCTGGTTGGCAAGGCCTCGCTCTTCCACGACCTGCGTGCAGACTTCAACCACCAGAGGCACATACTGCAATGCCACACAATACCCATCTACCATTAACATGTCTATTAAAGAACAGTTAACTAAGCAAGAGTGTTGTCATTCATCAAGTCCGAAGTGATATGCCTCACCCTGAAGCAGCAAAACTAATTCAGCCTACTGTACATCTATTGCATTTCAACTCCGTTTACTTTTCTGTGTATCTGATGCACACGGAACACTACTGGCAGCAACTACTTCAGACACAGAAACGTACCTCATTTGCTATAGACGGACAACAGCATTCAAGTGGAATTCCGAACGTGCCGGTTATTTCATCTGGCTGCGAAGGTGGATCGCTTGTTACGACAGCCGAACTGGAACTATGACGCTTAAACTTACGCACAACTTTCCCCTTCCACTTCCGATGTTCTTTCTGCTTCGGAGAAAGACTTGGTTCTGAGACAACACCAAAAATATTGCACAAACATTAGCAATAAATTTAGAATTCAAACTTGATAATCAGTTAGAGTTGTAAGCAAACATACACACATGAAATGTCACATATCTGAATAATACAGCAACAGAACAGACACTTGCTCAATAATGCAAGTTTTGCCATGAATTCGCCATGCATGTCGCAGACATCACAGGGCTCTAATTTAAAACAGAGAAAAACAGACAGATTGGTGATTGTTATCAACAAAACATATTTAAAGGTACTCCACTTGTCACATTATAGGTTCCTACAGGTCCGATGACCTGACCAATAGTGTCAAAGCATTGACAGAAGCAGTTGTTTGTTAAAATCAGGCTTCAATCGCACCAGGCACACCACTCCACCATATTACAATAAGTAAACACACAGGCAGTAGTCGCCTCTATGCACAGTGGTGTGGTCTCAGTGTGACAAAAACCCAATTTGGTAGAAAAAAGTAATGATCATAACAAGTATTACTTCGCTCACCACGATCTGGGACAGGCTTCTTAGGCCGAGTGCTAGGCAGCTGTGGATGTGAGTTGTGATGTCGACTGGTCAGCACCCAGGAAGTGGACTTCTTCCCTTTCGTCGTCTGTTCCACAACTGCAGCCGACATCTGTTTACTGGCGTCTCCAACAGCATCGGACCTCTGCACCTGTGCACAACAGCTACTGCACATGTAGTTGTTGCAAATAAGAATGTCATGGTTTAAGTATGTAAGTAAGTAAGAATATTTATAAGGCTCACAGAAAACATAACAACCATACAATTTGATGCAGGTCTGTTAACACCCAAACAAAAATGTTTCCAGTTGCCATTTAAACTGTCTATAGCTGACATGTTGTCGTAAATGTGACAACAGATTGTTCCACACCTGCAGACCACCAGAAGCTCATTCCACCGTACGTGTTGTGAGTGCATGGAATGATATGTCTTGTTGACTGCTGATGATCACTGTCAGTGACAGGATTTGTTCACAATGTGCAAAATGCAGCAATACTTCCCCGTGTTTGATAACAACATTATCATAATTCTTAGCTCCATATATGTGCAATGCATTTCTATTTTCATGATATAAAAAAACAATTTGCAGGCAGTCACGAAAACTCACCAGATTTAAAAAAATAAAAAACAGCATTCTATATGGTCAGTAGTAGAATAACATTCCAGTGGCACAGCATGGAAACTAAGACTACCACATACATATTTTTAACAACTCTAATTGGCGTAATCTTCAGCCTTCAGCAATCACCTACACACCACCAAGCAGTTCTCACCCTGTCAATGTGATCAGCACTGACATCAGCTCCCTGCAGAAGCAAATCACCAGACACTCGGCTATCTGTCTTACCCTCCATAATGCGTGGCGTCTGTAACATCAGCATGTCAAATTCACAAGTAATTGACATAATATGCAAAAACGTGAAATACATCTCACAACTGTGATCAAAACAGTTATAGAAAGGAACATCGTAGCCTTCAGAGAGGAGAGGACAATGTGGTAAACCAAAAGCCATCATCCCGATACACATTTAACTCACGAGACGTCAATATTTCCTGTAAAACATATTAATAAACTTCATCGTATTTCTGTTATGATATTAACTTCTGCACTCCAGATTATCAATATTTCTTTCAATGCGACAACAACAGCAGATAACATCAATATGCTGAACAAGATGCAGAAACCAATACTAGAAATGAAATAAAATGTTATTTTTCTTCCTATATATGTACCACAACCTGACACCTAACTAGTGTGCATACTAATCTGGCTGACTGGTAGTTTGTCACTAGTATAGTTAGCTTTCACTTCATCAATCACGAATATATAAACATCTAATCTTACTGTTTCTCCAAAAAATGCTTTTAACTTCTGAATATTTCCAACTTTCGCTGGTGTAACTCTGCCACAAACATATTACACTACATAAAGTACATGCAAGTGCACTTCCACACAATATTCAATTTAAATATCATACAGGCAATACTGTAATGTCATAATGGGAGACAGTCTTTTCAGGCACTGCAAATAACATCTAAGAAATATATAAACATAAAAATAACTAAAAATCATAATGATACAAAAGAATGTAAACAACCATTTTAAAAAAACTACTGGTACTAAAACCTATGAAACTAAAGCCTGGTTCAGGTGCCAGCAGGAAACAGAGTGGGTCTGTTCTACTGCAGCTGACGTCAGTCTGCCAACTAAACAAAACTCAAGTCTCTGAGCACATCAACAATTCACACAAATAAGATGAAGCACTTACAGTTCTGAAGAACCAGATGGCAATGCTTGAGCAATAGCTGCAATGACAAAAAAACACAGTGCCAGTATAAAATTTTATACACTTGCACACACACATTTTGGTGATGCAAAATATTACTGACAACATTTAATACATCTGTTAAAACTCAACCAGAGTCAATGGTTTCTCTGCATTCAAATCTCTGGCAATTTTGGTCGGGTGTCAGAAAATAACACAGACTGTACAAAGATTACTTTAGCCACCTGGATCTGCACGAAGGCTTCCTTCAAGACTTTGCATCTGACAGCATCAACTCTTATGCTCTAGAAAAATCTATAACTCAAACAAGAAGCAGAACTGAATGATGTTAGTACTGTGTCTTCCTAACCAGAAAACTTAACCAGAACTAGTTTAGTGTTTAATCTGCTAAAATATGCTTGCAACTTGCAAACATTCCGATTTCACGTCTGACAACAAATGCACGACAAACCTTCACAGAGTTCTTCTGTTATGTGTCGAGTTGAAAACATGTTAGTAACTGTATCTCCAGATTCTGCCACATATACAAAATTATGAACTCAATGAATGCACACACACTATGCATCATACATAAATCACTACTATGTATCCAGTCTACCATAGCCAATTTAAGGATAAGAACAAGTGCCCATGCCTGCTCCTGTACCCAGTTATCAGCTCGATAATACTGCGTTGCCTTAAAGGGCACTCAATAGTAGTCAGAATTAAACTGTGTCTGAGGGGAACACACATCTGCACGTGGATGCTTTTTCGCCGTTGTGATCTTGATATTAAACCACGAAATCTTGAAACTCAAAAGCGACCTAGATATTCTGAAAATGTACCTTCACACCGAAAATGAAGTCGCTAGGTTAAGGCATTCGAAACTGCTAATGGTGGACGAGATATGTATAGTAAATGAATAAAACATGAAAATAGCTCTGTCAGGACAGACGCACAGACAGATAACGCCAAAAACAATACCTGCTCACAGCAGCATAGCTGGTGTGCAGGTAATGAAAATTTCAACTCATATAGTACAAAAGGTTATGGTGTCTCTCTCCAAAACCCTACTCCATCGTCACCTCAAAATTCCTTTGATTCTAGATGCCATTTTAACTTGTTTCCATTACAAAAAACTCTCACGAGTGGATCAGCTGACCAGCCACTATACAGTGTCAGCACAATGCACAAAGCACAACAAGTGAAACATTAAAGATGTTAATTGTGTGCATCACTTTCAAAACATGTGATATCACAGGGAAACATGGCACAAGCTAGAGTATCAAGTTTTCTAATCAACAGTAACATACCAATATTGTACAGTATGTAATAAAAAAATAACTTTAATCAATAAACATGTCACTACTGCTAATATTTTAAAGTAGAATATGGTATATCTTGCATTTTTTACGATCAATAAAGAAGTAAACAGACCAAAATAAGTTTATTACTAATAACAGAAAAAACATACCAAGTTCAAAAATGCACGTGTCTATGGTAGACGCAGGCTCCGAATCAGCGGCATCATCGGGAGGTGGACCACACCAAACTGAGAAATTTGTATCGTCACTATCAGACATTGAGGCAACTGACTGGTCACTAAACGGCATCGGTGACATATCATGTTGTGACGATAAAGTACGTGACAGGTCTGGGCAGAGCTGTGAAGACTCAGGACGATCCTGCAGCCTTAGACTACTTTGGGTTTCAAGCACTGTTGTTGCTGACATGAAAGTTCCCGACAAACTGCGAGGTACCGATGTCACAGACAGGGACGGGCCATTTGACTCCTTGCTGGGACTGGGAACGTTCGTCAAAGGTTGTGACTCAAGACTAGACCGCTCACCACACAGACTAGATAACTGTGTAGCGGACCGCGTCGGCAAAGATATCGGCTTCGGCGGTTCACTGAAGAATGTGCTACGTCTGTCTTTGACTGACGCAGCTGTACGACTAGAGGCACCTGCAAGTTTTGCATCATGCTCAGCTCTGGTCAAGTCCAAAGATGTAGTTCCACTTGTCGATGCCATCTTAGCCAGTGGTGGAACGGTGGTAACTACAGACGATGATGCTGTCACTGGCGGTAATGGCACAGTCGTCGTACGTGAATGACCAGTAGCCTGAAGCGGAAGTAATGCCAATGTTGCACTTGTTGATGAAAGCCCTGCTAAACCGGCAATCCCAAGATTGCCATACGACTCATGTCGTGTGCCGGCAAAATTATAAGAAATTGGCCGGCGCCTGGTGTCAGACTGCACCACAGATCCACCAGGTCGTGAAGTTTTGGCATGACTGTCTGCAAGAACAAAGTCACTGCCTAATGTTGTACATGGCTGTTCAGAAGTCTGCCTCAAAACTTTCTGTGACGACTCTAGTTCTGTCCGATCACTGCAACACTTTTCACTTGACAAAACGCTGGCAAACGATGCCGACATATCTTGTAATCTCTCCGGATTTGTGGGAGATTTATTTGCAGATGATTTAGTGGTAGAGCAATTTTCTTTTGTCACTGTCTCCAGTTTCATGCCATGACTTTGCTCCTTTTCGGTAACTGACTCCAAACGTTCCATTTCCTCGCCAGCTTCTCACTCCAGCAAATACGCAACACTTCAGCAACGGAAAAGGCTCATAACTTTGACCATTTTACCAGCTGTTCACATCTACAAACAACCAGCGTCATTCTAAAATCAACAATATTAATCACAATTTTTAAAAATTAACGCCATCCAAAAAATTAACGCACTGGCAAAAACTACTAAAATTATTATGCAAATACCATGAAATCTAACTACACAGGTCTAACCAAAATATGCCATAATGCCAGGATACAGAGATGGCTGCCGGGCAATTGCCATACTAAGGGGACCAGGCTGTACTAAGTGAGACCATCGTCCATCAATGTGGGCCATCCCCGTGCCAGACAAATGCACTAATGAGACCAATAACCACTATCAGCTTGCATAACAGTCATATACACTGTGTCCGGAAAACATGAAACCACTAGTATTTTGGGCATAATTTTTGACAAAGTTCAACTTTCGCAATTTCTGGCACAATTCATTTTGACAATTAAGGTAACTGAAAAATAAAAAAATAAAAAGTACCATTACTACTTGCACAATACAAAGTAATGATGACATAAGTTGCCGTCATCCACCGTGGAGTTCCTTTTAAGAGAAACGCCAGAGTTCATTTTGCTGCTACAGTGGCATCCAAATTCGCCAGATTTTAATCCAGTTGACTACAGCGTGTGGAGAGGACCACAAGAGAAAGTGTACAAAACACACATCACTGATCTCGACGATAGGAAGTTACAAGTGGGTGACAGTGTCCTATTACTACTACCCACAGAGCGGAACAAGTTAACCTTAGCTTGGAGAGGGCCATACAAAGTTGTTGGAATTGTGGGAGACTTTGACTACCGGGTCGAGGTCAGTCCAGACAAAGTTAAGACA
>Ga0126335_1001536_pt1 | contig 13038 bp, 9 predicted proteins | sample OlaspJWI45metaG_FD_108409 | JGI IMG/M metagenome (GOLD analysis project Ga0126335, IMG submission 108409) | Marine gutless worms symbiont microbial communities from Oahu, Hawaii - Olavius sp. 1 OAHU.JWI-45 metaG | ecosystem: Host-associated > Annelida > Digestive system > Unclassified | place...
CGAAAAGATCCTGGTTTATGATTTCAAAGAAAATAGGTTGCTTTGAGCGAATTGAATAATTCTATAGGTGGGTCAACTCGGTTGAGTAAAGGCGGGTCAGTTTAAATGAGCGTCAAGGCCGATCAGGTGGTGATTGTCACCGAACACGGCGCCTTCGATCCGCGGGGTCTGAGCTTTTCCGAACGGGTCGTGGCCATCGCCCACCTGGCAGAACCGCAAACGCGCCATCAGCTGCTCAAGCAGATCTATGACAGCCCCGTGTATCACCACCCCGCCCAAGCGCTGAAAGATGGCGTGCCAAAAGGGATAATCCCTTATCAAAAGGATTAGAAGTCGAAAAAACCTCTGCGATCTGAGCGCGCTGACGCATCAAAGTCGATAGCACCTATAAATGGCCAAATTAATCGATATCACCTAAGCCTGCTTTTTGAAGCCCCCGATGATCGAATCCAACTGAGCGTCAACCTTTACATAACGCTTAATCATGTGCCTTCCATGAGTTGCGAAATCCGGTACCAGTCCAAGCAACTCGCCAACAGCCTTCATTGCTTCGCGGGATCTTTTCAACTGGCCAAGGGCGGCCGCTCGCATCAACGGGTCCAAGTACACCAAATAGGGGACGCCCATGTTTTTATGCGTTGCTGAAATATATTGATTTGCATAAAAACATGGGCGTCCCTTAGAATTCTCCACGCATGCCATTATGTATCGTTAAACATGACGGGATTAGATCATAATGCAAGAATGATAAATTCGTTTTTTATTTATTTTGTGCTAAAATAATAGACTCGGATTATATAAAATACAAATCGTCGATATTTACATCTAACATATCTACCCGGGTGATAATAGAATGAAAAGCAATATACGGCTTCTTTGCGGAGTCTTGATAATACTTTCTTGCCAATATCAGTTCACAACTGCGACTGCATTCGCCGAAAATAAAAATATCTTAATTCTACATTCTTATCATCAAGAATACCCATGGACAAGCTCTGAAAACAAGGGTTTTACTCAGACGGTAATCAATGGGTTCCGATCCGGGAATATCAATTTTTCCACTGAATATTTGGATACAAAAAGGGTTGAATTTAACGAAGGATATCAAAATTTTTTTTATCATTACCTAAAACAAAAATATGTTCATTACTCACCAGATGTGATTTTTTGTAGCGACGATAATGCTTTAAGTTTCCTTCTGAAATTCAAAGAAAGGTTGTTCGAGCGTGTCCCGGTTGTTTTTTGTGGAGTAAACAATCTTAATGTCCAAAATGATTTGGATCGGAAACAATATACCGGCGTTTTTGAAAAAAAAGAAATTATTCCGAATTTAGCCCTTCTAAAAAAAATTATCCCTCATTTAGGCAAAATATTGTTTTTAGGGGATGACTCTTCCACACATCAAGCGATTGCGCAAAAGATCATCGCCGATATTGCATCTCAACTACCAGAGCAAAAATATGCATTTTTAGCCAATGATAGCCTCCCCTATCTTATCAAACAGTTACAATTGCACAAAGAAGGTATCATCTTTCTAACAACTATAGGTGGCATAAAAGATGAAAATAGTGTTGTTATACCGCTTAAAACTACGCTCAACGCCATAGTGAGCGCTGGTAATTTCACAATAATAAGTATGGAAGATGTCTACTTGGAGGAAGGGATTCTTGGTGGATATGTGACAAGTGGCTTTTCCCAGGGTAAAGAAGCTGCTGACCTTACTGTTCAAATCCTTCAAGGCAATTCACCTGCATCCATCCCCCTGGTTGAGAAGAGTCCGAATCAGTATATGTTTAATTACCCTCAGCTGAAAAAAATTGGACTCGCTATTTCTCAACTCCCTGAAAATAAAATTATTTTAAACAGGCCTCAATCTTTTTACGACCTGTACAAATATAGAATTTGGTCAGCCATTTTTTTTATAATTTTTCAAACGCTCGTTATTTTTACGCTGGTACAAAATATTTACAAACGCAAAAAAGCCGAAACATCTTTACAAAAAACCCGTAATGACCTGGAAAAAAGAGTAACCGAAAGAACTTTGGAACTTACCGAAACCAACACAAACTTGAACAATGAAGTTAAAGAGCGTCAGCGGGCGGAAAAAAATCTTGAATCTCAAAATCGACTTATGAGCACGCTCCTCGACAATCTACAAGTGGGCGTGTTTATGGTGGAGGTGCCTACCGGTAAGCCGCTTTTGGTCAACAGGCGTGCTAAGGAGTTACTCGGCCGTGATATAAAGAATGGTGCTGATAGAACAACCCTCGCTGAGGTATATCAAGCATATAAACTTGGCACAGAAGAACTATACCCCGAAGACCAAATGCCGATTGTCCGGGCGATTTCTGGCGAAAAACACTCTATAGACGATATGTTTGTTGTTCATCCTGATGGCAACCGTATTTTCCTGGAAGTCTTTGGAAGTCCCGTAAGGGATAAACAGGGCACCATCATAGCTAGCCTGGCCAGCTTTTCAGATATTACCGCCCGCATACAGGTTGAGGAAAAGAGACTCAGGCTTGAGGAAGATCTCCGCCAAGCCCAGAAAATGGAATCCATAGGTACCTTAGCCGGGGGCATCGCCCATGATTTTAACAACATATTGTCAGCCATAATTGGGTATACAGAATTATCCCTTTATGATGCAGCAAAAGGAACACCATTGGAGAACAATCTTCAGGGGGTGTACAGGGCGGGAATTCGGGCGAGAGATATGGTTAAACAGATATTGGCTTTTGCCCGCCAGTCCGATGAAGAACAAAGGCCCATCCGGGTGGACATCATTACAAAAGAAGTGCTCAAGCTAATGCGGTCAACGATTCCGACAACGATCGAGGTCAAGGAAAACATAGAAAGCCAGTCACTGATCATGGGTAGTCCGTCGCATGTTCACCAGATTTTTATGAACCTGTGCAGCAATGCGGCCCAAGCAATGGAGGATGCCGGCGGTATTTTGAAAGTCGTGCTGACGGATGTCGAATACAACGATCAATCGCCCCTGCCGCTATCGGGTTTGAAACCAGGCAATTATCTGAAAATTTCCGTATCCGATACCGGTCCCGGTATTTCACCGGATATCATCGGTTCTATTTTTGAGCCGTATTTTACCACTAAAGGCATCGGTGAGGGCACGGGGATGGGGCTTGCGTTGACGCATGGCATCATCGAATCTTATGGCGGCAAAATTACCGTTGACAGCGAATTAGGCAAGGGGACTGTTTTTTCGGTTTATCTCCCCATAACAAAAAAGCGGGATGATCATCGACCATACGAGAAAGAGATACTGCGTTCCGGAACCGAGAGCATCCTGTTCGTTGACGATGAATTACCCATCGCAAATATGGGCAGCCAGCTTTTGGAACGGTTGGGCTATCGGATGACTGTTCGTACCAGCAGTGTTGAGGCCTTGGAGCTATTCAGATCAAAACCAAATAATTTTGATCTGGTTATCACCGATATGACCATGCCGAACATGACCGGAGATCAGTTGGCTGTTGAATTGATGAAAATGCGATCTGATATTCCTGTAATCCTGTGCACCGGTTACAGTAAAAAAATCTCTGAAGAAATTGCGAAGGAAATCGGCATAAAGGCCTTTGCATACAAGCCGGTTGTCAAAGCAGATCTTGCGGAAACCGTTCGTAAAGTCCTTGATGAGGCCAAAGGATAAAGTTGTGAGTAAGGTTATTATCTGTAGATATTGATAATATACTGTTCTTTCGTTACGGTCCCTTAAGCATAGGCTGAAGTCGCCGACACTTCAAGCAGCGGACGGATGTTGAAAAACACCCCGACCCCTCAATTAATCGATATCACCTAAGCCTGCTTTTTTAAGCCCCTCGATGATCGAATCCACCAGAGCCTCGACTTTTACATAACGCCTGATCATGCGCCTTCCGCGAGTTGCGAAATCCGGTGCCAGTCCAAGCAGTTGGCCGACTGCCTCCCTTGCTTCGCGCGCTCTTTTCAACTGGCCAAGGGCGGCCGCTCGCATCATCGGGTCCAGGTACAGGTCGGGATAATTAAATTTCAGCGCTTCGGCAAAGGCATTTTCAAATTCGCCCTGTCGATAGTAGTCCATGTAAAGTGCGAGGTGGAACCAGGTGGGGTGATATGGATTGAGTTTCATTCCTTTTTTGAGCAAGACAAGTCCGCGTTCCCATTCCCCACAGAGTACCATATGCCAACCGGCTACGCCAACTATGTACGGAGCGTTCGGGTTGAGTGCCAGGGTTTCTTCCACATATTTCAAAAATAATACCTTATCGCCGCGGTGGAAATGTGCAAGGGTAAGGGCATCCCGGGCGAACTGATTTCGGGATGCCAGGGCCACCCCCTTTTGGGCATAAGCAAGTGCCTTTTCCAGGGACGCTTCAATCTCACAAAACCCCAGAGCGTAATTGTCGGCATGCAGGTGGCCGAGCATAGCCCAGGCAAGTCCGTACTCCGGGTCAATTTCGACGGCTTTCTCGAGCGCTGACAGCGCTTTGTTGAATGCTGCGGGAGTCAATTTGGATTCGTAATGGTAGAATCGAAGAATCGCATCATAGACCTTCGAATCGGCCGGTGCCTTCTTTCGCGATTCCCTGGACAGCCTCCGTTTTATCAGGCCATAATGATCGGCAACGATTCCGATGACTTTTTGGGAAACATCTTCCTGCATGGCAATCAAATCGGCCGCTGCCTGTTGAAGTTTATAATTACTGCCCCAGATCTGCTCTGCCGTGGTCGCATCGAGTAATTGGATGGTCACCTTGACATCCTCGAGGCCCTTGCGGACACTTCCCATTAATAGAAAACGCACGCCAAGGTTCTCCCCGACTTCTCTGGGATCAAGGGCCTGACCTTTGAATCGCATGGTAGACTGAGAGGCAATGACCTGAAAATCCTGGTAACGTGCAAGCTCAATGGTCAGCTCTTCGGTCAAGCCGTCGGTGAAATACTCCTGCCCCTTATCGCCATCCATATTGATCAGCGGCATCACAGCAATCGTCGGCTCCGCGGTTAAGGCACTTTCTTCTCTCTTTATAGTGCGCTGGTCGCCGCCGGCGGGTGGCCCGAGCATCCTGAAGGCTGGCACGTAGCTGCCTTTCGGAATCTCTATGATGATAGGGTCTTTTTCTCCAGCCGTTAGATAATAATGTGCCAGCGCGCGGCGCAGCCGTCCGGCCTCCACGCGAACGATGGGATCCACTTGAGGATCAAATTTTTCCGTCCTTCCATAGACAGCCACTGCGATGGTGAATCCTTTGATCTGAGAGGCTCGGTTGTCCAGGGTCTCATTAACCACGAAGCTAAGAAAATTCCTCTGTTTTTCGGATCCCTTGAATTCGGCACTCTCGAGGATTTTTTCCAACTGGTTCTTGATAGCTTTTGGTGTTGGTGTATTTTCTGTTTTCACGGTGTCACGGTCTTTGAAATCGAGTTCAGGAATCTGCAAAGGAACGCATGTAACAGGTACGTAACAGTAACGTACCTGTTCAGGCCCCAAAAAAAGAGCTATGCCCAGATTGATTGCTGGAATAGCAGAAAAGAATCTGACAGGCAATCGGATAATTTCAGGGGTAAAAGTTGCGGTTCATCGAGCACTTTCTGCCAAACGACCCCTCCCATTCAACGTGATTTTATACAGGCGGAATCTGAATTCAAGGTTACCTCGATCTGTACGGGCGCTGATGCCGTTACCATTTGTCTTACGATCCAATTGCTCCAACCATTGTTTTTTCAAGTAGGCCGAAGCTGAGATCGACTTGTCATAAGCCTTACAGTTAGAAGGCGTCAAAGTTGTCTTTCCCCTGAATCGGATCACTGCTGAGACGCAGCAATAAAGGAGTTTCACACCCGGGGTTCGAAATCTATTGAGGTCGCCTCTCGGTCCACCACTCAAATTAACATTCGTTGGCGGCTGCACCCGACGAAGATGCCCTCTTTTCGAACGCCCACGCTATTGTTTTCCTTCAGCCCGTGGACACGTCAGCGGTTTGGGTTTGCACAAATCGGCTTAAGAATACAATAAACAGTTGCCCCGCACTAAGCGTGCCATACCATAACAATCTATTCATATCAAGTCATCGCCTCATCGACATCAGGGAGGGAAGAATGGCATCTGTAAACCAAAACATCCAATGGGCGGATATCCCCGACATGCGCACCAACTACGAGCTGATTGTCGACAAAAAAGGCGTCATCGTTTACATGAACGATTCGTTGCGCTCTTATTTCCAGCTCCCGGGAGACGCGGGTATCGGTTTGTCGATCCGGGATCTGATTTCTAAAACAGAAAGAAGCGTTACTGCCGGCATTCAATCCGGCAAGGTGAAAACGGCGCGGCGGTTGACAGAAAAAAAAGGCCGTATCGTTGCGTACATCTCTCCGACTGTCAGGCAACCGGAGGTCGTCGGCGCCGCTGGCAGCCTGGGGGAAAAAGATCACGAAACCAAACAATTATCCACCCAGCTCGACGATTACAGGAGACAGATCAAACTGCTTGAATCCATTTTCGACATCTCTTCCGACGGACTTTGGATTGTTGACTCAAACGGTACCATAGTGGCCTGGAACCCGGCTGCTGAATTGATTACCGGCATCAAAGCCGACGAGGTCATTGGTCGCCGCTTCACAGAATTGAATGACATCGGAATTTATGAGGAAGATATCCAATTCATCAGCGAGGCCGTCGAAACAAAACGACGGGTCAGTACCTTACAAGTCCATCCCAAAAGCCAAAGACTGGTTCTGATAAATGCGACACCGGTGCTGGACGACGATGAGAATCTTTTATGGATAGTGGGGAATGAGATTGATCTGTCAGAACTCAAAGCCATGAGGGAGGAGTTGGAAAATGCCATAGAGGTGACCCAAAAAGCCAGAGAGGAGCTGACCGGTTTGAATTTGGCGGAATTGAGGGATCAGGAAATCGTGGTGAAAAGCAAAGAATTTCTGCAGGTTCTGCGGGTTGCCAAAAAACTCGCTGAAATCGGCGCCTCTCATATACTCATCACAGGGGAATCTGGAACAGGGAAGGGGCTGCTTGCCAAATTTATCCACAAAATGGGAGCCCGATCGTCGCAACCCTTTGTCCAGATAAACTGCGCGGCGGTTCCAGAGAATTTGCTGGAAGCCGAACTGTTCGGTTACGAAAAAGGGGCATTCACGGGCGCCGGGGACAGGGGCAAAGCCGGATTGATCGAATTGGCCGACGGCGGGACGCTGTTCCTGGACGAAGTCGGTGATATGCCCCCGCTTCTCCAAGCCAAGCTTCTCAAGTATTTCGACGATCACGAAGTCATGCGCCTGGGTTCGGTAAAGGCGCGAAAAATAGACTGTTCAATCGTTTCGGCAACCAATCAGAATCTGGACCAGCTGGTGGGACAAAAACGGTTTCGCCAGGACCTTTTCTTCCGCCTGAACAATTTTCAAATCCACATTCCACCGTTGCGCGAGAGGAACGAGGATATTTTCGAACTCGTTCAATTCTTCATCCGTAAATACAACAAAAAATATAAGTTGCGAAAACGGGTATCCGCCCAGGGCATCGAAACGCTGCAATCGCATCCCTTTCCCGGCAACGTTCGGGAACTAAGGAGTCTGTGCGAAAAAGCGACTATTATGAGCGAGGAGACGCTTCTGGACCCTTATTTTGCCGAGAATCTGCGGTCGGTGTGTGCACCGGCCGGATGGGCGACAGTGAACACACATGTAAGGATCGACAGCGCGGCGGCATCCATACCCGACAGGTACGTTCCGGCGGCGCGGGAGGCCGCTTGGTATGCCAGGAACTTGAATCCTCAACCACCCGGGGGCAAGGCCATCACTGGCCCCAGATCCGAAGCAGCGCATCCGCCAATAGAGCCGGTCATCCGGAAGGCCATCGAAATGGGCCGAGCGGTCTGTACCGAAATATGCCGCGAGCTTTCAACCTCTCGCGCATCCAGGAACCTTCAATCACCTCCGGCCCCGGCTCCCGCCGAAACCCCTGCCGGTGATCATAAGGTCACGAACCTGACGGTGGCCATGCATGCGTATGAGCGACAGCTGTTCTTGACGGCCATAACACGCTGTCGTACGATCCGTGAACTGGCCGCACATCTTCAGACCAGTCCGGCCACGGCTCTGCGGAAGCTCAAAAAGCACGGTCTCAGCCTGCCGGTATAGTCGATTCCTGATGTGACGGATGCGGGCGCTGGTCATACAGCGCCTGACGTTGTCATTATATTGCTGTCCAACAGAATAATTAAGAATCGTTTGGACAGATTCTATATGGGGGGTATAGGGCCAGCGTTGATACCGCGGGTAGCAATAGATAAGGCCATGCCATGGATGATAAGTCGCATCACGTACAAAAGCGATTTCCGGACAAAGGTAAAGCCGTAAGACTTCTCTTGGCCCGGGAACCTGAGTTCCGAATTGTATGCCAGGATTACGGAGACTGCATCCTGGCGCTGCAATTTTGGCAGCAGTCCACGGCGTCTGAAGCTGAAACCAGGGTCAAAGAGTACCGAACACTTGTCGAAGAACTCGAAAAAGAGATTGTCGAGGCTTTAGCCGCAGCGGATAGAGAATGAATGAGGCCGGTGATGCGCAGGTCCTTTTTTAATACGGCTTGAATCAATTGGGCGGTTTTAACCCGGTCGTGCTCTGTGAGCCGGCCGGCCAGGCTACAATCCAGGAGGCCGATCCGAAGGCGACCCGTCGCGCACCAGGGCTCGCTAATGGCATAGATCTCGGGAATGGCCTGCTGGGGCTGCGTGCTCGCAACGATTTCCCGGCCCACCGGCGTCACGGTCATTTCGGATGAACACTACTTCCCCTCTTCGATCTTTTCAGTCATTTCAGGCAGGAAGTCGAGGATATCCGCAACGACGCCGACATCGGCCATCTGAAAAATGGGCGCCTTGGGATTTTTGTTGATAGCGACGATGAACGGATTGCCCTTGATGCCGCCCATGTGCTGAAACGATCCGCTAATGCCGCAGGCCAGATAGACTTTGGGCTTGACGGTCTGGCCGGAAGTGCCCACCTGTCGGGATTTTTCCAACCACTTGGCGTCCACGACGGGTCTGGAACAGGACACCACCGCACCCATCGCTTCAGCCAGTTCCTGTGCGACCTCGATGTTGTCCTGATCTTCGATCCCACGGCCGACGGATACCAGCACATCTTCTTTGGTGATGTCCACATCGCCGACCTCCGCCTCGACGATCTTGACAAACCGGCGCCAAAGCGGCACGTCACCGACTTCGCCTGATTTGTCGACCACAGTCCCGGAGCCGGCCAGGTTCTCTTCGGCAGCAAAAACACCGGGGCGAATGTTGATGACCACACCTGAAGCGATGTCGCAATCAACATGCGTGCTGACCGCCCCGCCGAATTCCTGGCGGACGGTTTTGAGGATGTCTCCGTCGGCGCCCTCGATGCCAACCACATCCGACGCGAATGCGGCATTCATCCTGACGGCCAGACCGGGTGACAGGTCCATGCCGAACGTGTCGTGGGGCACCAGCACGATGCTCCCCGCCGGCAGCAGGGTCAACATCGCCCTGCGGATGAGTTCGGCATTGGGATAGGAAAAGGACTCTCCGCCGATTTTCCACACTTGACCAAAAATGGCCGCGGCGGCATTGCAGGCCGCATCCAGATCAGCGCCGTTTCCGAAAACGAGCGCGATTGGCGACGAACCGGCGTCGATCTTTTTGGCTGCAACGAGCAGTTCCGAAGCCGTATCGTCGGGAACACCGGCTTTGTGAGCGATATATGCAAAAATCTGAGCCATTACTTCAACCCTCCTTTGGCCTTGAGCAGTTCGATAAGTTTGTCGATGATTTCATCTGTGCTTCCTTCCAGGATTTCGGCGCCTTCACCGAGATCGGGCACGAAGTAATCCATCCGTTTCACTTTCGCACCGGCGGCACCGATGACAGCGGTGTCCAGACCCAGGTCACCGGCACCCATTTTCGGAATCTCGATCGAGGCCACTTTGCGGATCCCGCGGATGCCGACATAACGGGGCTCGTTGATGCCGGTTTGAATCGACAGCACGCAGGGCATCTGGATATCATTGACCTCCTGATTGCCGCCCTCGATTTCCCGGCCGACTTGCAGGGTCTTGTCGTCGATCACCTCGATTTGATTGACCAGGGATGCGAAGGGAACATCCAGCATCGCCGCCAGCATGCCGCCCACCTGGGCCTGGCCGCCGGCAGCCTGCGCACCGGTGAGAATCAGATCGTAGTTGCCCTTTTCTACGGCCGCCTTCAAGATGGTTGAGATCCCTTTTCCATCCGAACCATTGAAGCCTTCATCGGACAGCAGGATTCCGTTATCGGCCCCCATGGCCATTTCACGGCGCAGTATCTCTTCATCATCCTCTTCACCGACTGTGGCCACCGTTACGCTCCCGCCGACCATATCGCGGATCTGGATGGCCTCTTCCACCGCATAATTGTCCCACTCATTGACCGAATAGACGAGGTCATCGCGCTCGATGTCCGAACCTGAACTGTTGACCTCGATTTCGTTTTCAGCGGCATCGGGAACCCGCTTTACACAAACCAGTATTTCCATGCGTTCCTCCCTAAAAATTTTTTTCCAATAAATTTTTTGTCCCAAAATATTTATAAAGCGAAGCGCTCCTCAAGCCACAAAGTGGCGCTCCTAAAGGCGCGCAGCGCCGCTCCTAAAGGGCCCCAGGCCCGCTCCTCAAGCCACGCAGTGGCGCTCCTCAAAGGCTGAAGGCCTGCTCCTCCAGCCACGCAGTGGCGCTCAGTCAGCGAAACACTACTGAAGATTCGAAGTCCTGTACGGCAAACACCGAATTCAATCCGTGTGACGATCTTCCAGGTGCTCGCTGACAAGCTCTGACAAGTCGATGGCATCCATCTGGCCTTCCAGTCCGGCCACCTTGATGCCGTCTTCGATATTGACCAGGCAGAACGGACAGGCGGTGACGATCACCGTTGCACCGGCATCGGCGGCCATCTTTACCCGCAGCACACCCATTCGTTCGGTCTCCTCTTCGGGTTCGTAAAACAGCATCAATCCGCCCCCACCACAGCAAAATGACCGGTCGCGGCTTTTGGCCATCTCGACGCGGTGCAAGCCGGGAATGGCGTCCAGCAGTTCACGGGGCTCCTGGTAGAGCTGATTGTGCCGGCCCAGATAGCAGGGGTCGTGATAGGTGTAGACCTTGCCGTCGCTGTTTGCGCCGTTCAAACGGATCTTTCCCGCCCGCACGGCTTCGAGCATCACCTGGCTGATGTGGGCCACCGGAGGGATTTCCTGGTAGTCGTTTTTCAGGGCGTTGAATGCATGGGGATCCGCGGTGACGATCCGTCTGGCTCCGGAGGCCTGGATCGCTTCGACGTTTTGGTCACGAAGCTCCTGAAACAGCATTTCCTCGCCGAAACGCCGCGCCTCATGGCCGCTGTCTTTTTCCTTCGGCCCCAGGATGGCGAAATCGACACCGGCGGCTGCCAGCAGCCGGCCGGTTGCCTGGGCAAGCTGCTGCATGCGATCATCGTAGGACGATATGCTGTCGACAAAATACAGCGTTTCAGCATCCTCGCTCTTGCCAACGAGTTTGATGGCAATTTCTTCGGCATACATCTTGTCCTTGACAGCCCAATCGGCCCGCTTTCTCTCCATCTTACCCCAGGGGTTCCCCCGCTTCTCCAGTGATCCCAGCGGTTTTTGCAGCGACTGGGGAACGTTGCCATCGTCGACCATGCCGCGCCGCAGATCAACGATCTTGTCGATGTACTCGATGGTCACCGGGCACTCCTGCTCGCAAGCCCCGCAGGTGGTGCATGACCAGATTTCATCTTCGGAATAAACGATTTCCATCAGAGGCTTTCCCTTGAAAATCTTTCCGTTGAGTGGATAGTGTCGGAATGCGTAGTCGCGGCCTTTGATGGAGATAAACCGTGGCGAAAGAGGGCGCCCGGATGAATTGGCCGGGCAGTTGTCCGAGCAACGGCCGCAGTCAACGCAGGAGTAAAAGTCGAGGATGTGCTTCCAGGTGAAGTCCTCGAAATGCTTTACGCCAAAAGATTCCAGATCGTTGAGCTGCTCATCGGTGAAACCATATTTCACCGGTTTAACCGTGCCGGTCCTCAACCGCATGAAAAAAACGTTGAAAAGCGACGTGACCACGTGAAAGTGTTTGCCCATGGGTAAAAAACAGAGGAAAAAGAAAAACGCCAGGTCATGGACAAAGTAGGACGACAGGTGAAGGGTTTGCAGCGATTGAACCGGGGTGCCGGACAGCATGTGGGTAAAGCCCCACACCAGGGTCAGCGGCGGGAAGAAATCCACCTGGCCGCCTGGGTCGATCTCGGCAGCGGCTTTGGAAGCGTCGAACAGACTTTCGCTGACCATGAGGGTGGCGATCAGGCCCAGGACCAGGATCGCTTCGCCCGTGTGTTGTTTGCCCCCGTAACGCACCGGGACCTTGTAGCGTTCGGGCTCGAAAAACAACCGCCGGATGGCCGCGATCACCACGGCGATAAAAACCCAGGTTGCGGCATAATTCTTGACGAAATGATAGACGTCGCCGACGATGCCGCCAAAGCCGGGCAGGTGAAAGCCGTCCTTGATACCGAGGATAACCATCGTCACCGACTGTACCGACAAGATGAGAAATCCCGCAAATAACAGGATATGCAGAACGCCGGCGGTCATGTAACGCGGGTGCCGATACTGCCCCAGCCACAGGATCAAGACCCGTCGAATACGCTCGCCAATTCGATTAAAGCGCAGATCCGAACTGGCCCGCATCAGCGGGGCCGCCCGTCGGGCGATGATGTAAACGAAAACCGCCACACCGACCACGGGGATGATCAAGGAGACAACTTGCGCCGGGAAAATGCTGCCTGGTGAGACAATGAGCGGTTGCATCATATTCTCCTTGTTTGGGTTTATACCTCGATCTTGCATGAATTAGAAAATAATAATTGAAAAACCATCTGGGTCCCCTGTAATAATTGGGTTTAGGACCAACTAAAACCAAAAACAGGAGGTACCCAGATGGTAAAACAA
>Ga0126335_1001537_pt1 | contig 13033 bp, 3 predicted proteins | sample OlaspJWI45metaG_FD_108409 | JGI IMG/M metagenome (GOLD analysis project Ga0126335, IMG submission 108409) | Marine gutless worms symbiont microbial communities from Oahu, Hawaii - Olavius sp. 1 OAHU.JWI-45 metaG | ecosystem: Host-associated > Annelida > Digestive system > Unclassified | place...
ACGTTACCAGTGTCAGGAAACTGTCGTTTGGAGAGTCTTACACAAGCTATGCAACATTGGTCCTGAGCCCGGCGATAGATGGTCATTTTCAAATAGCAGTTCAAGTTGATGCTTCGGACAACGTTACTGAAATTGGAAGACAAAACAACAATGCACTGCGAATACCTGCTCCGGTATTCATTTCACCCGGGCCATCTCCGCGGCTCTCAGTTTCTATCGAACCATTAAAACAGTCGATATTTCAGGGTGGCGAATCTCTGACAGTAGACTGTTCCGTTACAAACACAGGCGAAGCAGATTTGGCATTGTCAACATGGACAGATTCATTATTTGTATTTGACAAACCAGACGCAACCAAACAGCAAGTAAAGCTATCTGGATTTCTGATAAGTTCGGTCATTAACAATTATCATTTGAAAATCGGTGCTTCTTTCAGTGAAACTTTTCGCGGTGTACTGCCTTATTCCATTCGTGGCCCAACATATGTGTATGTTGTAACTGACGTCAACGATCGTTTGCCAATAAGAGCCGGTTTAATTGACAGAGCGGCGTATCTAAATACATTTATTGTTGTAGAGCGTGGGCCACTTCCAGACTTAGAAATCTCGTTAGCTGGGAACTTAAGCATAGTACATATTCAGTCAGGTCAGATGTACGAACTGGAATTCACTGTTACCAATATAGGAAACGCTAGTGCTTCCGGAACCTGGTACGACTCTGTATACCTAAGTCTGGAGAAGTTAAAAGATCCATTCGACATCGCACTAAAGACTGATGTTAGACCTCGTGCACTCGGTAAAGGAGAAAGCTACACACACAAAATGTCATTCCCAATCCCGTTCGATTTGCCGGCTGTTGCTTACTACTTCATTGTTACGACGAATGTTCGCAGAGAAGTTTTCGAATCATCATTCGACAACAACGATGCTTATCAGTTGACTGAAATTGTAGTTCTACCCGCTGTTGATCTAGTGGTAATAAATGTCACCAGTTCGGCCTCTAACGCCACTTATTTAGACAATGTCGATTTTCAGTGGGTCGTTGCAAACAACGGAAGTATTGCCACTTTCGGATACAAATGTGATTCGGTTTATCTTTCCTCCGACGATATGTGGCACATATCTGACGTGAGTGTAGTTGGGCCTCGCTGCGGCTCTTTTCGTCTTGATGAAAAAGGTTCTGCTTCCGATTTTTCCGTATACACCAGTGCTGGAAAAATTCCGCCTGTAGCTAAAGGTTCCTACAAGAGCATTGTTCGAACAAGAAGTAACGTTAAAGATTACAATTTGCAAAACAATATCGGCGTCAGTGAGCTGAACATGTTTGTCAATCTTCCAACAATTAGCATCGGAGAAAACAAGACGTTCAACTTTAACACCAACGAAGAGATGATGTTTGAGTTGACCGGCATTCCAGTTGGAATTGGATTGGTAGTCAAACTAAACACGATGTTCGAGTTCGCCTATCACGGGTTGTTCATCAAACGAAATAATCCACCGGCAACCTACGACTATGACGCTGCTTATAAGCAGACTGGAACTACGCAGCAGAGAGTGTACTTGCCGTACACAAAGTCTGGCGATTACTATTTGTTAGTTGAAAGTGCGAGTGCAGTTTTCAGGCAATCCTATAAGATTTCCATTTCAGTCAGAGAAGCAAAATTTGAAGTGACCAGTGTGTACCCATCTATTTTGACAAAAGATACGACAGCAACCATCAGAATATCTGGAACTTTGTTTGGATTCAGACTAAGAGCGTTATTGACGAATGATTCCGCAACACAGACAACAGCGACGAAGATTTATCGATACACATCTGAAGAAGCGTATGCTACATTTAGTTTGCGTGGAGTGTCGGGAGGAACGTACGCTGTACTGTTGCAAGATGTTGGTCGCAATCGAAGCTATGAACTGAAAGATGCCCTGGTTGTCTCAGGCTTGGCGGTTGCAGGAAAACTTCAGGTCGACATTTTAACACCTAGAGCACTACGACCTGGTCGGCCGGGTGTCATCGACGTCAAGATAGACAATGTTGGCTATTCCGATGTGTCAATGCCGCTACTTTCACTTGCTGGTGATCACAATATCAAATTGCTCTCAACGCAGTCAGATATTGGCGTCTTGCCCTCGAAAAATATTCTCTTTTTTCCTCTGAACAGAGATCGTCCACCGTCAATCATTTTGCCGAAATCTACTGCAGTATACTCTTTCCGTGCAATACCGAATGATGTGGACTTTACGGGCATTGTACCCATTTCTTTGTTTATTGCCAACGACGAGCTAATACAAAAGATTCTGAGGAAATCCAAAGTGATACTGAAACCGACGAATGTCATCAGTGACGTGTGGAATATAGTGTGGAAAAACGTCGAACAGTGCTTCGGCAGAGATCCGACAAGTTTGTTGCGTACGATCAACGGTCACTTTACGCAGCATTACGATGCCGTGAATCCAGTCGACAATCTTATCGGTCATGTTGTGGGAGTGGCCGACGGTGCAGTACCACGTTTGGTTCTGTCGGAAGCGGTCGACGTTGAAGACTTCTCATATGCGTCCGCGCTCATTCTGCTTATTGCACGTACCTATTCCCACCAGATCACTGTTCGCAGAACATCTGGACTTTTTGGAAAGGGTTGGACAACTCTGTGGCTTGAAATGAGAGTCAGTGTACATACAAACTACGTTCGTCTCATAAAACAACGACAGGAGTTTTATTTCACGACAGTGGATGACAGCCGTTTTTATTCCAATTATCATCTCCCCAATGATCGCATTGAGATAAACAAGACAGATATAACGTACACTTCAAAGGGCGTTTCATATATGTTTGACCTGGATTCTGGCTTATTAAAGAAAATTACAGACACGACCGAGTTGGAATTTATCAGCATTATGTACAGCATGAGCAATATGCCACTTAAGTTAACGCACAACTCAAGTGGTAACACGATCAGTATCGTATACGGCAGCAATGGTTTCATTTCTAGCATTGAACTGTCACAACCAGGAGAAGTCCTGTCGAAAGTCTATTACACTTACAACGATGAAGGTTATTTGACAGTCGTAGCCGGTGACAGTGTTACTGAGTATCAATACACGGCAGACGGTGACCTCAGCTTGGTTATTCAAGATCATCAACGGACGGCGATCACGTACGATACGACGTATTTAATGACAAGAACTGTTCAGTACTTAGGAAACAATATTCTTCAGGAACTTCATATGCGTCGCCACTGCGACGGAAGCATCGAAAGTACGGTCTTACCTCAGAACCTGTCGTCAGTGTTTGTGTTCGGTGTCCGCGGAGAGCTGATAGAAAACTCTCCAGCTGTCGGTTTACCAATCCACATCCGGCGCGACAATGTCAAAGATATAGTATATGTTACAGCTGGAGACGAGTTAAAACAGACTCACTCGTTTGATCGTAGTTCGCTGACTTACTCCATTGCCGCCGCTAACGACGAGAAGTTTGCAGTAAAATTCCGACCGGATGGCGGTGTGAAGAGCATTGGAGATTCACTATCTGCCTATTACAATGCCACATACACAGACAATCGTGTGTCGGCAGTTACCTACAGAGACGGAAAACAGCAGAAGTTCACGTATAACGATAAAGGACAGCGCACATCTGCTACTCTGCGAGACGGATCTCGCATAACTTACAGCTACGACGAAAACAAATACTTGAGCGTCGTTGAAACATCGTCAGGGCGTTACGTTTACATCCACAACTCTAGAGGCTTGCTGACTGCTGTGTCGTCGCCGGACGGTGGTACAACCACGATGACATATAACAGACAAGAACTACCAATATCAGTTGTGTATCCTGACGGTACAACGCTGAAATACACGTACAACGAGTGCGGTCGGCGGAGTTCACTGACTTCGAACACAGGCTACAACTGCAGCTACGTGTACGACAGTTTGTGTCGACTGTCCAAAGTTTTTGATGATAGCGGTTCAGTTGTCGCTGCGTATGAATATGGACAGCATTCGCAAATAGTGAAGAAAGAACTGGGTAATGGCATGTACACAGAATACATATACGAAAGCGGGTCACTTCGGTTGAAACACTTGCGAAACTATTTTCCAAACGGTACCTTAATGTCTTATTATTCTTACGAGTACGACGAAATGGGATATCGCATCGAGGCTGAAACGCACGAAGGTATCTGGAAATACCGATATGATGCCGTCGGTCAGCTGATTGAATGGCGGTCTCCTTTCAGCGACGTGTACGAAAATATTGAATACAGCTCGAACTTAAACCGCAAATCCAAACAAAACATAAATGACAAATCGTTTTATATCACAAATTCTCTACATCAATATATAAAATATGGAATTTCTGAAAATTTTGACCACGATCAGAATGGAAATTTGCTTAGCAAATCAAAGCTTATAGGAACGGGAACAAAAATGTATGTTGAACAGTTTACTTATGATCAGCTAGGTCACTGTACAGGTATTACAGTAGAACAGGTTACTTGTCAGTATCAATATAATGTGTTCGGAGCAGTTTCAAGTAAGAACTGTTCAAACGGTAACTACATAAAGTACTTGGTGGATCCATTTGGAACATACGGAACAAGTATACTAGCAGAACATACTGCTTCTGGTAAAAAGATGATGTACTACGGACAAGAGCATGGACTGATCGCCTCTATGGAGTCAGCTGATTCCCATGTCGCCGTGTTTTATATTTTTGACGGCGACGGATCGACAATACAAACAGCAAGCCGAACGGGAGAGATACTTACGAGTTATGTTTATGATCCATTTGGAAGTGTATTGTCACCTTCTACTGACGATGAAAACGTCTTCAGATTTCTTGGCGTCTACGGAATTCAAATAGTGACTGAGACTACTAACATGGTTTTTATTCGAAATCGCCTTTATGATTCTGAACATGGTAGATTCATATCACCGGATCCAACAGGAGTGTTCGGAAGTCCAACGAATCCATACATGTATGCACGTAACAATCCTTTGATGTACAAAGACACCAACGGGATGGTGTTTTTTATCATCATCCCTTTCTTACCGGTAATAAAAGTAGCCGCCACAGTCGTCGCAAGACAGGTGCTAATTCATGTAGCCAAAAAAGCATTGAAAAAAGCTTTGGCTTATTTAACCAAAAAAGGATTGAAAAAGGAATTTTTGTTTGATTTACAGGTAGCCGAAGAAGCAATAAAAGGAGCTTTTGATTCAGGTTATGCAAATGTGGCCCACCAGTTGTTCTCAGAAGACGAGTTTAGCTGGGAAGATTTCCTTAAAGAAACAGGCAAAGGTGCATTTATCGGTGCATTTACCGGTGCATTTACCGGTGCATTAGATCCGTTTGATTCTAGTACGAGTAAATTTATCTTTGCCGTTGGCACATCTCTTTTAACAGGAGGAAATTCATTGGACGCATTGGAAAGTGGAGTTGTTACTTTTATACCCGAAGAATTACGTCCAATTTATGGCGCGTTTCGTCCATTTCTGGACGTCCTTGTGTCAGAATATAATGTCAGCGATACGCTTAGAAGAAATCGCTTCGTGCATGCGCTTAGAAGAGATCGCTTCGTGCAATGGGTTAGATCTATAGATCCCAACGAGATTACTGGACCAGCCGGTTATGGCGACGCTAACTATATTTCTGCTGACCAAAGTCTGCTTTACAAAATCGAATTCGAGAACAATCCTAACGCTACAGCTCCAGCTCAGAAAGTTGTCATTCATTGTCCAATCGACTCGAACCTTGAACTTGGCACTTTTAAGGCAGGCGTGGTTACATTTGACGAATACGAAAAGGATTACGAATTTCGAAGTTCACGCGTCTCCTTCAGTAGAATAGATGCAACCGATAAAACTGGAACATTTGTAGAAGTCCAGATCCTTATTAATGCATCAAACAATGAGGCAGTTTGGCTATTGCAGTCGATTGACCCTTCGACTGGTCTACCACCCAGCGATCCTCTCATCGGATTTCTGCCCCCAAACAATGGAACAAACGGTCAAGGCCATGTAACGTTTAGTATCGATCTCAAAAGCAGCGTTCAGTCACTGACAAGAATAACAGAACATGCCAAGATCGTGTTTGATGAAAACCCGCACATTGACACGTCGACTATTTTCCACACCGTCGACAAAACAGCCGGGACTGTTTACTTCAATGTGTCCACGCTGTTGGGCGGTGTTTTGGTGAATCTGGTTACAGAAGATGTAGGCTCTGGAGTGAAGTCAGTCGATCTGTATCTCGTTGTAGACGGATCTTTAGAGCTAATCAAGTCAGGCATTGATCAGTCTGTGGTCGTCGTCCAGCTGCCTCAAAACATTTGGCACAGCATCGTCGGCGTTGCCACAGACCACGTCGGCAATTCAGGAACCTCGGGGTCAGTCGGGGTTTTCGTGCCGGTCGACTGTCCTGCAAACTGTTCTGGTAGAGGTCAGTGTGGCTCTGGCGGTGTGTGTATATGTGACTCGGGCTACGGAGGTTACAACTGTAGTCTAAATGTGACGTCGTCATGCGAGCCGCCGATCCTCGAGGCATCACACAGCGACTCTGTCCAAAACGATTCATTCCTTGTATTCGTCAGTGCAAGATCTTCCCAGCCCGAAGCTGCCACAAGTCTCTCGATAGAAATTGCATGCAAACCGAATGATACGGTCATATACAAAGGACGACGACAATCCGATGGCGTATATCACCTTGACGAATCCGACTTCGGCAACATACGGTTTACGATACCCGATTGGTTTAATGGGCTGCTCGTTTGCACCATACAGGTTACCGCTGTCGACCGCTGTGGAACAAACGTCAGAGCTGCGCTACTGGCAACGAACGTGGCTGCTCCTGCATATCTGACTACTGCCACAGCGGACACCGTAAGGCCAGAAACGGCAGTTCATTCGTCGGCATCTAGGCCTACTGCCGGGAGTGGAAAAAGTACCCTTACTATGATACCAATTACAGTAACCAGTTCTGTACAGCAGTCGCCAGATGTTAGTGTGAAGACCGGCAGTTCTGTTGGAACGCCGCCATACATTTCACAACCTGGTGGTGACACGTCAGTTATGACTACCACAACGAAGACTGTAAGTCCAGGAACGGCAGTCCATGCGTCAGAGTCTACTGGAACGGCGCCGTATATTTCACAACCCGATAGCAGTACGTCAGCTGTGACTATCACCAAGGTCGCGATGACTCAGGTGACTGGCGTTAGCGAAGTGACCACTAGCGCTGCCGTGTGGGGTGCGTGGTCCAACTGGACTTCCTGTTCCAGGACATGCGACAATGGAGTTCAACAACGTACTCGACAGTGCTTGCTGTCACTGCCAGAAAATTGCGGTCCACACAGCACCGATCGACGATTTTGCCAGTTATCAACTTGCCCTGGTATGTTGTGATTGTTGTCAATACAAGCACTTGTTCGTTATCATTTTCACTTCTGTACCTACTTTTAGAACGATTTGTTATGGACTTTTTTGTAGAACAAATGTGCAACAAAGCCGCAACAAATTCACAACATTTCAGGATGTTATAGATTCGTTGCAGACTTATCGAGTTAAGGCAATAGTCTTGTTTACTGGACTGTCATGGCCCACTCTTGTACAAGATGGCTACGCATGGTGGCAGTTCTGACGTTTTAGCTGCTTGCTGCAACATCTGCTGAAGCTGTTAGAAGTGTATCGACGTACTGCAGCAACTGTGCACTCATTTATGCGTAACTGGATTAATAGCTACCTGCAAAGTCAGTGCGAACGTGCCTACCTACAATCCTTGACCGTGACCACACCAAATTTGAATGACGTCCTTAGTTGCTGTACAAAAGCACCTACCAGTATGCAGCTGTCGTGGACTTGCGCATAACTCGCGGTCTGCTAGTTTTTGTCGTTAGCTGTTACTGTTTCATCACGTTATATTCACTAAATGGAAAATCAGATGCACAACACTACAAAAAAACTGCAACAAATCGAAAGCCAAAGTTCCAAACTCTATTGGTTTCATTTGTTGATATTATGTTGTAAAGTCACAAAACCACACAAATCCACAGTACAACAAATCTTCAACAAATTTACAACAAATCGAACAAGTGGTGTTTAGGCTTAACAGCCTCAAATAATGCCTATTGTTGTATTGTTCTTGTTGTTGTTGCCTGTTGCTAGCATGCATGGGTGTGAGTACAATTATTTTTTACATTATTTTGCAGTAAACGAAATAGAAGCATCAGAAGGCTCTGTAGTCACTCTTTCAAGATCTGATACTGCAAAGGTCGTATACAGTTTACAAAACTTAGTAGAGTTAATCACAGGCTGGTCGGTAGCCCTAACCTGATATATAAGCCATAGTACTAAGTATAGGAAAACGGCGGATTTTGACCCCTCGTGGATACGAAACCCCTGAATCGATGAACTTGACTATGTCCGGGACCCCACCCCACATGACAACATTTGTGGTCCTAGCTCTACGTGGGTGGTTTGGGCAAATAGGCAGTTCGCCAGATTTCCGAGTTTCTTATCTGTTTTATCTCTCTACAGCTCGCCTACAAATCGCATTTCTTGACGTAAGTGTTATCTTCATGTTTTCTGTTGTAAAACTGCGGTAAGCCCTGCGTTGTATTGGACAGATTATTGCCCGTCTATCAGTCTTTCTGCAATGGGTTGCGAACTCCGTCAACTCTTTCTGTTTCGAGAATTCACAGACTTGTTGTTCTTCTGTCTTCAACGCGCTGTCGTGAGTACTTGCTACACAGTGCAACAGTGTTTAGCGTTTTCTTGTCGTATTAGGCCTACTATACGTTTAGAATAGTTTATATGCTAGGCCCCCCAAATGCATTCGATGCGCTTATTGCAGCATGATGTGTCTGTTTTCACGCGGCTGCGCTGTATGAAAACGGCTGAACGAATCGAGGTCCTGTTCGGGGTGGAGACTCTTTTGGGAACCCAAGGCACATTATATCAAATGGGGTCCCGATCCCCAGAAAACGCAGAACTCGCTATGCTATTAATACCTCCACTTTGAAGGTAAAATTACCAGAAAAAAAGACCCAAGTAATTTGGCGAAGACTCAAGACTCATGGAACGCGGAAGTGATGCCCGGGGGATGGTGGAGGTGGGTGGGCGACCTGCCCGGCAACGTTGCATTGTCAACTAGCGCAGTGGCGCGTGTCGACTGTTTTGATATGCGTGATACCTGTTGGTCATAAAATATCTTGTGTTAGGTCTACTGCTAGTGCCGCACAGTGCCGCACCTGCTGCGACATAAGTGTCTACTCGCCCGGCCGCCGGGCAAAGCCGGCGGCCGGGCGAGTAGCCTCGGCCGTATACAGTGGACAGTGCTGCTGTTGTGTATAAGTCTTACATGTAATTATTTTTGTCAGCTGTCTCAGGCTCAATAGGCCTAATTATTGCCTGCCCTCAGTGAGCTGGTCTTTTTTAAAAGTTGGTTGAATGCAGTGCAATGCTGTGAGTTTGCAGCAGCGTTGGTTAATAGCACTGCTTTTTGAATTACAGAATCGGAGCTCAACAAGTCTCAACATTTACGTCTGTTGACCTGGTCAAGTTGGCCTCGGGATATCCGAAACTTCCCAGCCGGAACGGTGACGCCATGTACGACGACTTCGCTAGTGTTATAATGTTACTAGTTTCAAGACACCCAATTCACGATTAGACAGAATTTATTCGAATATCGCTAAAAATACTATAGGCCTAAACACCAGAATAATGACGTCGTTATATCTACAAAATTATAATTATATTTTTAGTAATTACATTTTTAAGATAAAATTAACACGATTATTTGCTATTCTACTACTGTCTATCAGTGCTCTGTGATAGCAACAGGCTCCCTGTATTAAAGGCATAGGCCTAAATGTAAGGGTGCAGACTGTGGACATCACTTGATGTATAACGCCAGGGCCTGCCACGTAGGGGGGAATGGAAGCAAACTGCTTCCACTTGGACCCCGGGGGAATTTTCCCTTCAATTGGGAGGGGAATTTTTAGTAACTTGTAAAGCTAGTGTCCCAACTCCCAATTACCAAAAGTAGCAAAGATAAAACCGGCCAACACCGCTTAAGGAGTAAAATCTGAGGACCGTTTGACAAGCATGCATTGCATATTTAGTTTCAAAGTGTAAGACCCATAGGTTTTAAATTAGTTTGCTTTTGCGTTGACAGGAAGATCAGCGTCTGTTTGTAGACGGTTTTGTATAATAATGCAATGGTAGTAAGTTAACAGCGGTTTATAATGCCAAAGGCACAGTCTAAATTGTATAAGTACAGATGCAATGGAAGCTTTCAGCAGACATATTGTAAGACAAGAAAGAAAGAACACACCTACAAATGGCGCATGTATGGCTGCCAGTGACTGATTTGTTATTACGTACACAATGGATATGTTTACACCAAGGTGTAACAATTACTGACCGTCTATGATCAGGGCGGATCCAGGGGGGACCCGCCCCCTCCCCTATTTTTGGCAAAGTCAATTTAATTTTTTTACATTGTATACAATGTCTGAAAAAATATTTTTGAAAATTGAATTTGGATTTTATAGTGGCCGAAATCCGAGGAGTTTTTAAAAGTGTGGGGGGTGTATGCGTGTGTGTGTGAATCGAAATCGTGGCCGCTACTGTTTTTTGTTCAGCAGAGGCCCAATTTTGAATGATATCCGAGGCCATTCTGATCCCAAAGATATATGCCAGATTGCAGGAAATCGCATCTAATTTTTCAAAATTTTCTGGGGGAGGCCCCCAGACTCACCGCCGGCGCTCGCGCCTTCGGCGCTCGGTTTGGGGCTTCGTCCCTTACCGGGCCCCCCTTTCCAAAATTTCTGGATCCGCCCCTGATCTGTACAGAATAATTATTTTATTTTTTGGTTATTTATTTGTATATCATATGATCTTTAACAGGCTGAAAGTTTATTTGTGAAAAGATTAACAAAATGGGTTATTTTTCATCAGTTTGTTTGATCAGTTTAATTGTGAGAAATTACACTGTATCATTAATATTGTTAATTACGTCGTATTCCCTAGATGTCGCCAATCACCAGCTGCCGTTGCCAGGGAAACTGTTTAATGCGTTGCTGTGCTGCCTTGACGACGACAACCATAGAGTTCAACTTGCTGCAGCGATTGCGCTCTATGCCGTAAACCGACCTAATTCCGAGGTCGGTTTGAAACATGTTCCATATTGCTAGAGTAGCTGCATATAGCTCTAATGAAGGAACATCGATGCGATGAGTTAAAAATAAAACGTGTCCAATAGGGAAGCTCGGCTGCCCGTGATGCAAACACTAAAATATTGGAAAAGTACCAAAATAGCTCTGTCAAAGGCCAAGGTCAAATGCCACCAAGATCTTCATAACAAAAATCCTTGAGTTTATGTATCAAGGTCATCGGGTCAATGTCAAGGTCAAGGTCACGGCAGTAAACAGTAAGAAACGCGGGTGGTTTCGCCTGTGGTTAGAAGGCGATGTTGTTTTGTCCATGTATCTGTGTGATCTGTCTATGGCAGTCTGAAGAGCTGCTGTACGCTGGGCGGTGTCAGTGTCAGACGTCAACCGGCTTGATGACCGGACAGCCGCGCCCTGCCTCACCGTGTGCTTCGAGGCTCGAGCGCCATCAGCGAAAATTACGTGGGCGCTGAGCACCCAGATAAATGTGTCGATGTTTTGCGATTTTCTCCGTTAGTCTGTATGCAGCCTGTAACTTACTGTATGGTTATCACACTATTTGCTTCGTATAGCTACAAAAATACAAGGTGGCCCAAAAAACTGCACATTTTCATGCTTGATGTTAAATTGATATAGCTTTGTGAAATCTCAACCAAATTTTATAATTTTTGGCAGACTTACACCTGAATAGATTCGCACCAAAACAATGCATATTGGCCTACTGTCCACAGCACTTATTGTGCGTTTCTACCGTACCTTGTAGAAATAATATTGTCCGTTTTCTGTGCTGTCTCAAGATGAAATTTGCTCATGAATTATGCTGGCAAACAAGTAAATAGTATCAATCACACATAATTGTACTGATCAGTTTATATGCAATGTTCAATATGTCCTACTCTAAGCCAAAAACTATAAAATTTGGTTGAGACTTAACAAAGCTATATCAATTTAACATCAAGCAAATGGAAATGTGCAGTTTTTTGGGCCACCCTGTACATATTCAACACAAAATGTACCAAATTCGTTCTGTTGAAGCCTGTGGGCTCGGTCGGACCTGCTGACGGAGCTTCAGCAGCTCCTAGACCCCATAGCTGTGGCCGTGGGTCGAAGGGTCAAAATGAAGGAAAGAAGGGAGGAAGTGAAGGTATGGGGAGCTGCGCACCCATAGAAATATTTAAAATAAGGGATATACCGGATAGGGATTATCATTATCCGACCGGAACCGGAATTGACCGTATACTGGATATTGACGGCAGGATCGTAAGACACATTGACAATTGAGTTGAGTCGACTACATCGTCTGAGTGAGTACTCCGTAGTTTGGGGACAGTACTAGTTTGACTTTATACACCCAGACTGCTGTGTGGGTGGAGTCACAAGTGTCACGTTTTAGCTTGTGATGTCCTGGTTCGAGTTCAGGGTGCAGCAAAAGAATTATAAGTAAGTAAAATTATCCAGTTTCTTCACTGTCAGGAACCGGAACCGAATAGTGAAAAGTGACCGGATATCCGGCCGTAACCGGATACAACCGAATGTAACAAGGAGGCGCCGCTACGACCTGTACCTTTGCTCGTGTCTCTCTATGACAGGCAGAACAGCTGTTGCGCCTGGCCGTGTCTGATGCCAACAGTCTTGACCACTGGACAGCTGTGCGTTGCCTCGCCTACTACACTGAGTGCGATGACCACATTGTGACCGCTTTGCTACGACAACTCTTTAATACTGACAACACGGACAGACAACTGCAGGCTGCCAGACATCTCATTGTGCTCAGCCAACAGTCTGTATGTTCTCATGCTTTCTCGGCGATCGTTTGGTTTGGATTACTGGCAGCGCGTTGGTCTCAATCAACGTAGTCATCATCATCATCATCAT
>Ga0126335_1001538_pt1 | contig 13029 bp, 4 predicted proteins | sample OlaspJWI45metaG_FD_108409 | JGI IMG/M metagenome (GOLD analysis project Ga0126335, IMG submission 108409) | Marine gutless worms symbiont microbial communities from Oahu, Hawaii - Olavius sp. 1 OAHU.JWI-45 metaG | ecosystem: Host-associated > Annelida > Digestive system > Unclassified | place...
ATTTACTTTTGTTTTTTTTTTTACGCGCAAGACGGCGCACGAGAGATGCCCTTGTCTCTCGTGCGCGCAGAGGTGTATAAGAGACAGCACACACACACACACACACACACACACACACACACACACACACACACACACACACACACACACACTATAAGACGATGTAGGGCTGACTGCACTGTGCCAAGTTCATATTGCCAGTATAACGAAAGTTATGCATCAGTTTTTTACATTCATAATCTTAAATAAGTGAAAACCAAGACCTAAAAAGAACTGCTGAACTGGATAGACATGACGTACCATACATCAAAATTCAAGCGAATCATTTTAACCTGCAAAGAACTGTAACAGCTTTCACTTAGCAGAGAACACTGGTACACTGGCATCAAATTGTGGCCCAGTGTGTCCTTGACACGGTATAAATTACTTAGGTCTTACATTTGCTTCAACAGAGAATACTCCACATAAATACCAAACAAGACAAAACACCAGATTCTATGATGATTAAAAAGAAATCGATGTAACAATTAATTATTGATGGTCAATCGTCAAGATTAAGTTTGTTACTTATCTGACGAAATATCACAGTTAATAACAGACTGCAGATGCAGCTACGTTATAGCTACATTTCTACACTTTACCGTATAAACGTCAAAATGTAAGCCTATGCACACGTTCGCGTCACTTGCTATGGAATTGTCAAATATCCCCATGCTTTATGCCTACTGCAACTGTAGCAGTGATTTGTCAACATTCATGCAAAACCTTTAAAACATTTTCCTGTCTCTGCTGACTAGAATATCTTTATGGCATCTGTCTGTCTGTCTGTCTGTCTCTTTTTTGTCAGACAATAGCTGTACAACTGTACATGTAAACATATTTCTTTACAAACTTTACAAAAGCACCTGGTTTACAAATTAGATCCAGTGACATCACGTAACAGAACAGCATGCAGAATAGCAACAAACTGTTAATGCATTAGTTGACTGATGTCAAGTGCAGTGCGTGACCATGATGAAAAGTCAGTTAAGAGATCTGCAAATGTCACTGTTAGCTAGTCGCAGCCACTGACACAGCAGTCGTCAGAAGTGTTGCATAGTGTAGACTGGTGGTCGAGTCTTCATGAATACATACCGAGCTGTACAAACTGTCCAGCACACAGCAATACGTGCATTAGCAATTCACGATTGGCTGCAAGTAACTTTTTAAAGGACTCAACAAATTAATCGCATCGCTGCTGCGACAAGTTTACACATAAACTAGCAACAGCCGAAAGCAACAGGACCAGAACATAAGGACTGTTCTATCACATGACAGAAGCCACACAACAGACACCGCTGATGACAATATGCCTACGGCTAACAGTCAAGGCAAAAACAATCAGTCAATGGTTACATTTAAGTAAGTAAGTAAGTAAAACGTGAATTTATATAGCGCATATCATTTTTAAAAAAACCTCTAATGTACCTGCTTCAAGTAGAGTAGTGAATGCACAAAGGCTTAATGTCCCACTGTAAGGGTCCCCGTGCGACAAAACCCAATCTGGTAAACCAATGTGGTGAGAGGTTGACTCAACATGTGCCCATGTAGCGGAATCTACTAAAATTTGAGCAACAAGTTGCAGTTCTCTTCTGACCAAAGTATTCAACTAATGGGCAGCATATACATCTAACAAACGTGAAATGCACTACTGACTTCATCCAAGTGGTATTCAACACTGCCTTGTCCATACCAGTCTTTACCACGAAATGACTCTGCACACAAACAACACTTGACCATTATGAACACTTCTGCACTTCATGTATTGCAACAAATACAAAGATGGCATACAATAACAACAATAATAATAATAATAATAATAATAATAATAACGTACCCAGAGTGCAACATCTCATGCGCTGCTTACTGTCCATAAATAACCCAGCATTGGCTGACTTTGAGATCTGCGATCAGCCACTTGACCAACTGTGATCTGTCAGATGAGCAGTGATTACAAGCGTCTTTACCTATCAAGATGGGTGGTTTAGGAGTGAGAAAGATGTCGTCTCTGGCACTTCCCGCCTATCTGGCATTGGCTGCGAGCACTGCATCACTTCAGAATTCCATTTTTGATTCAGTCAGACCATCAGAAGACGAGGTGCTCGGTGTCTATCTGTCAAAATAGCAGTCTATTCCAGGCGCTGTCTTACCATCTTCCAACCAAGCAGTCCTTCTGGGATTCTCCCAGCATCACTCAGGCCAGACAGCAAGTGGAAGAGTCAAAATCCGACGCTACTCAGAAGGCACAGTTTCTGGCAGCGTCCACCCCTGGTTGTTGGTGCTCCCCGTAGCATCATGTGGACTCAACTTAGATGATGAGGCAGTTCGTGTGGTGGTAGCACTTCGTCTGGGCTTGAACCTCGGGGCCCCTCACACTTGCCATGGCGGAGCGACTGTTGATGCTCTCAGCCAATACAGCTTCGTCTGCAAACATCAGCACCTGAACGACCTGGTGACCCGTGCCTTGGTATCAGCGGGCGTCCCTGCCACAAAGAAACCAGACGGTCTTATATGCAGACGGAAAATGCCCGAATGGAATGACTCAGATCCCATGACGTTCAGGGAAGCTCTTGATTTGGGATGTGACAGTTGTCAGCACCATGGCAGAGTCTTACGTCGCTTCCGCAGCTCGCGGATGAGGAGAGGTGGCGGAAATGGCTGCCACCAGGAAATGTCAGAAGTACTCTGAGCTGTCCACAGCACATCTGTTTCTTCCAATCGCCGTGGAGACTCTGGGCCCAATAAATGACTTGGCATATGAGTTCTTCTAAATTCTCGGTGGCAAAATAACTGACGTGTCCAGCGATAGCCGAGAAGTTTCATTTCTTTTTCAAAGACTGTCAGTCATTATACAGACATTTAACACGGCCCTGTTTCGTGACAAGTTCACTTTGCACAACGATTTGCACCTCTAGCCATTCCAACGGCTTTTACCTGTTTTGTTTTTATTGCTTTTAACCCCTGGGATCTATACTACCAGGGGTGAAAAAAATAATAATAAGAAGAAGAAGAAAAAGAATCATGTGTCCACCCACAAATTTTGTGCTGGTCGGCCATAAAAATATAAAACATCCCCCGGGATCTTTACTACCAGGGGTAAAAAATAATAACTAGAGAAAAAGACTTAAGAGATAATGCTGACAATTCCATACAAAATACAAGTAATGTCTAATATACAAATGACTATGGTAACCTGCATACAAATGTGACTCAAACAAACAAGCAAGCAAGCAGAAACAGTACATACTTAGCATTGTTTTCAATTTGACATAGCATGCAACAAAGTCGTTGAATGAGATATTGCCATTCTTATCACTGTACCGCATCACTGTTGCACGCTCAGTCTTCTCACTGACATTCAGACCTACACGACATCAATCACGTCACGCAACAAACCAGCCTTATGACATCACAATTACTGTCACTCATCCATAAAATGGTGGTTGTGCTTTGTTAAAGTTTGAACTGTAACAGGTTTTCAATATCACATTAATAACAACTAAGTAGTCACTTAGCGATGATCGCATTGAATTTGGCGCCATCTGGTGAATGTGAATTAGTCAGAACAGTCATATCTATACACAGTACAATGGCCAACATTTCGCCCACTCTCTGTACCCTTGCCATAAGGGATCGGGGCTCCTGTCTAACACAATGGGCATTGGGCCTCAGGAGTCTCCATCCCAAACAGGATGCCAATTCCTGCAGATATTTTTACAGGGCACAGACACATAACAGACAGAATGACCAACACACCACACTACAGGATCATTGGTTGCAACAGTCCACATTTCAACAATCGATGCTGCCTAACAACAATACTGCTTCCAAATAAAGATTGAACTAATTTCACTTCAGTTTTAAAAAACACAAAATGGCACTATTGTTGAAAATGAGACTCATCAAAGTAGCAATAGCAATTATTCAAATATTGTGGCACAAACCAAGGGTAACGAGGGCTCGATGGAACTCGGATTTGTTAAAATGTCCACTGCTGTCCGCATCCAAAGCTATGAACGTTCTCTATCAACAAACACATTAAACTTTCAACATCAGCAAACACCGCAGAGCAGCAGCAACAGCTGCACTAGATACATACACTCCATGACCTCAAGTTCTCAACTGGGTGATGGCAATGTCATTCAAAATACGAACTAGCAAAAAGCCAATTTTATGCTATCAGAAGCAGCGTCTCTAAACTACATGGCCTCAACTGCAATCACCACAGATTACTGTATTTCGTCTGTAGCAGCCCTGCGCCTTCACATTTCAACACGTTCATATCTGCAGAAATCGCACTTAACAAACTGTAAATTTGGATCAATGAACAACTTATATGTCTGCAGCAGCTAAGTTTTGTCGTCACCATGAAAACACATCAGCAAAAGCAGTGACAATCAATGGATCAGCTGCACAGTCAAACCGCAGCAGATATAGCTGTAGACAACACCAGTAATGTGTACACTGCTCTACTGTAAATAATTCACAAAAATTCACAAAACTGCTCTCCTGCAGTGGATGACATTAGCTACAGTATGAGTAGACCAGCTGACTGTGTCTGTACTGTAGGCATAAACATTTTGCAGTATTAGTGTATCTAGTGCATTAGAGACTGTGTACACGATGATGCACTATGTAAATCTACATTTAACACTACATCGTGACGGTATATACATCTACTGCAATGCTTAAAACTGACTCTCTTTCACAACTAAATTCATTCAAACTTCCTTTGTTAACAAACTGTAGAGTCATTCCAAAAATGAGGGAAACAATCAATTCTAGCAGCAAATTCTGCAATCAGAATAAATAGTTTTGTCACGTGCTGCAGACAACTGCTTCACAAGACGCATGTGGCTCATCAACCTGCTGCACATACACCACCTTTGTCACTTGAGCACTGAGCACGCAGCTCATGCCTGCCGCACATACACATCCACTCTAGTGGTGGAAGTAAGATGCAGCTCACTGCTACTAAGCTTCACCACGTCTCATTCCAGTCCCACTATCAACCTCACACACCCACGACTACAGGCTGCCCCTGGAAACCCCCAGACCTCTACTGCCGCCTGTATCTACAGTCACTACCAACGAACCTTGCACAGCAGCAGATCTGCCCAAAGTCGTTTGTAGTCGTCAAAACCAAGTTTCCCTGACATATCCATCTAACAGTTCCAGTCAAGTTCAAATACTGCTCAAAGCTCAGAAAATGTTCTAACAACGTGCAGAAATATTTAAAAGGAACAGCATCCGTAAATTGTGCACGTTTTTTTTCAGTGTGGCAAAACATGACATACTATTAATTCTTGATATAAAACTACTAATATTTACAGACACATGAATTAAATCATTTTACCCTAATTTTGCAAGCTTTCAGTAAATATTATGCAAGATAATATGGAGTGATTTTCCTATTTCCCCAGACATAGTAAACATATCAGCCAGTGAAGTTATTTATATATCCAAGTAATTCCCAAGCCTTCCACTCAATCAGAACCCGCACAAATAAATTCCACAAATCTTTCCTGCCCTACTGTCTGGACAACTTCACATAGCCACAGTCTCTTTAAATAATCTCGTCATCTCACTAGTCATTAAACAGTGTCACTTTAATTAATTTTAGGCCGCATCAAGTATACGGGATACAGGCTGCTGCGATTGATGATCCTGTCGACTGTCACCCTGATTGTCACGTTGGTAGGCGTCCTGCTTAGGATGTAGTTTTGCGGGGACATAGAAAGCATGATGAGGGAGAAGGATTTCTATGTGGCCTTTGTCAAATTACTTTGACCACTTTTTACCCACTTTATAAAGACAGTAGGTAACTATGTATTATGACATTGATTTGTATTCATAGTAGGTCTACTAGTTCACAATGTTCATTGTTAACTCACAATCTTCTGTGTGCAATCCAGCATTTGTGCTGCAAAGGGAAATAAGCCGTTATTATTACTATATGCAATCTAGGCACAATGAAGTGATATCACTTGAGAGCACATGCAATACAGATATGGAGTAGACTGTCACAACTAGAGTACTGCATTTCTGCAATAGCATTAGACAAAGGTAAAAGCGACCCAATACACTCAGTGCCAGTTGCGGAGGCAAGTGTTAGCAAGTAGTGACATCACATTTCCATAAAAGGCTCTGACTAGTTCTTTCCCTTGCTGCCTTACCTTGCCTCACTTCAGCCATTGCTGGTATGCCGTATGCCATTTGAAAATAAGAGACATTCAAAAAATCCATCGCGTTGCGTATGGTAGGCAATCGATAGGCAATCAATTTTGTTTGGAATTTGGATATCGCTGAACTTGTTAAACATACGTCACCCATCACCCACAGTGAGCACCTAGCAGAATTCATCAGAGTCGGCCAAAATAAACAGACAAAAATGGAACAAGTTGGCAGAGTTTGGAATACAACAAAACTAGAAGCAAAAACAGAAATAGACAAGAGCTCAGCCATTGCTGAGATGACCGTACATAACATTGCACAAATCGAACAGTGAAAAGATAGGGTGTGTCACTTTTGTGTGGGGGGAATTAAAAGCGTGTGTCGATCTCTGCGGTTGTGAATCAATAGGCCTATAATGGCAAAACATAAATGTTTGGGCTATATTTTTGTTGCAGACATTATGTGATTAGCTTCAGTTAGTTGGCTCTAAAAGCTACCACTCGAAATGATGAATATAACTAAATAAAAATTACGCAGGTCAAAGTAACTCAAAATTACCACTTTTGGTAGGTGACTGCATACTGAATCCCTGTTCTGGCATATGATGATGTTGATCAGTTTCTCTGGTATGCCGTGATGCCTGAGGATTTTCTATAAAGTCTCTCTGTTGACAATATCGAAAGCCATTTCAAAGTCGACGAAGTTAATGTGCAGTTATGAATTCCACTCCGTCAACTGTTCAATGACGATTCTGAGTGTTATGATCTGGTCACCACAAGATCAGTGTTGCTGGAAACCTGCTTGTTCCTCCTGTAGCCTGCTGTCTAATGCTTCCTTCAGTCTTTCATGATTTTGTTAAGCACTTTGCCAGCAGTGACCAGCAAGGAGATTCCTCTATATAACTATTTCACTCATCCAATTTGCTTTTCTTGGAACTTTTGACTATGTGACCTGTGGCACTTCCACCTCTTGCCATATGTGTTTCAGCAATATCTGTAAATGTCCACTGATGAATTTACGTCTGCTTTTAAAATCTCGGCTGGTGTCCGACCAGGGCCTGCTGCTTTACCATTGTTCAACAGTCGAATAGCTTTGCTAATTTCACCTCGAGCTGGTGGTCCTGTGTCAATATGTAGGTCTTATTGTTGGTTCTGGTTAATTTAGCAGCTGTTCAAAATGTTCTTTCCCCATCTGTTCATTTGTTCTTCAAGCGTGGTTAAGAGAATCCCATTTCTGTCCTTTACTGGTTTGTTGCTCTGCTGTGGTTTCCGGATATTTTCCTTGTAACGTCATGAAATTCTTTTATGTTTCCTCTCGTTGCCGTGATTTTCCTTTTGCTGCCAACTCATCCATATAATTTCTCTTGTCAGTGCATACACAAGCTCGGACTTGCTTGTGCTCCCTTCAATTGCCAAATCAGTCTCTAGACAAAAGTCTGCAAATAGTGGACCGTTTTCATTCACACTTCCTAATCCATGTCTACCCATTACAATCTTGTAGTTATCATTCTGACTTCCGATCTCTGCATTTATATCCCATCAGCAGCAAGAAATCACTTGTCAATAGTCGCCTGTAGTAGATAGTAGAAATCTGTTTCTGTTCATCAGCTTCATTCATAACCCTATATAACATATATTTTCTTTTTCTTAAGCCTCATGCTAAAATGGGCTGTAATGATGTGAGATGAGACTGGTTCCCAACTGATCAGCACTTTTTGTGCCTTTTTGTCCATCATAAATGCCATAAATGCAGGTAGGCAATCGCGAAATTGATCGCCTGGTGGGCCCTTAAGCAATCAATTTGTAGGCATTTAGGCAATCGATCACCTCAAGTGGCAAGCCCTGAGCCCTACCTTTGACCTCGTAGAAACCTGGTCAACTCACAAACAGCTGAGTGGGCTAGGAGTGCCTAAGGCAAAATTGTCCACAAATAAAATTCCACCGTGGCCTGGGATTAAACCCATGACCTCATGTCTGGAGGTGCAATAAACCTAGCCCTGCATGATAACAATGTTATAAACTGATAATATGTGACAGGATACATCTCTCATGGCAACGAGAGCTCGGGTCATATCTATGGAGAACTCTCCAAACTTGAAATCTGCATTAACACATTAGCATTACTCCTAGCAACAAATATTAACATTAAATATTTGAAACAGACAAATGACAGCTCAAAATGCCTGAAATAGATTAGATCTGTGTTAAAATCAAATTACAACGATAAAAAATCACTGATCGACATCAGTTTCATGTCATCTTTACACAACACAAAATTTAACTGCTGCCCTGTTTCAATGAGCTACCTCCTAGATAACTTACCTATTTCGGCAATAGTACCCAGACATTATACTGTAGTTTCAGACTGTTTTTGCCATGGTGGTCCTAGCAGTTACTTTTTACTTTAGGCCACCTTAAAAATTGCTATTTGATGTAATGTAATAATCCAGTTTAGTTACTTTTCCTGAACTAAATTACCTTTCCTGAACTCTCTGTTCAAAATATCCTGCAACTCAAATGCATCAATCTCTCCATCAGATCCTGCAAGGTCTATAAATGCCTGCTTCTCGGAATCACTGGCTTCCGGCTATAAACACCAACACGATCTAGACTGTTATACAGAAAACCAGACCAATCTTACATTTTGAAATAATAACAACAGTTCAGCAAGAATCATTTTTGCACAAAGAATCATCACTTAAGTCTTCATTCACTGGCACTTGCTTTTGTGGAGTGTTTCAAAAACAGAAATGAGGCCAAAGGCATTTGGCGAAGGCTGCACCGAATGACCCCATGCACACGGCACAAGGCGTACACTGCACACACCACTGCCGATTTAAGCCACATGACAGACAGGCTGACAGACAGACAGCGCAAACATCGGTAACAATAGTCAGCGCCTCATGCAATCGATGCAGCCTAAAACAGCAGAGGTTAGCAGACTGTTCAGCATCAGCCATGAAAACTTGAACCGTTTTATTTACTGCTGCCCGAATGCATTGCATTAGGGCAGTTAATGCTGTGGTGACGTGGCTGTCTGTGTGTCTGTCACACTGATGTACTGTGCCCAAATGACTAAGTCGATCATCATGCTACCTTCACAAAATTGTAGCCCAGCCATTGTAGTTTTCCCATACCAAGTATAAACCCGATAGCTTGAGGGAATCTCTGTCACTGAGGACGTCAAATATCAGGGTAACGTTATTCTCACAGTTACATGGTGGCCTCTGGCAAATACGTTTGTATCAGCATTTGGGTGGCATGTCAGTCACAGCTGAGCTCTTGTTTATTATGTGAACTGTACAGAAATTAGACAGAAAAAAACATCAAACATAAAACCACAAAGACACACAACAAACCACACTCATCATCACTTACAACATGACTGCAATAAAAAGCTCACGTGACTTGTCTCAAATCAGTCAACCGAGTGTAAGGTCTTTACAGGAAACTCATATATGACACTCGTACACTTGTACAAGTCTCATACAAAACTTATACCAACTTGTGTCACTTTAGTGACCACAAATTGCTGTCTATTCTTTTCACGTCAGACAGACATCACAGTCTGTTATGGCTGTACTGCACTTGCTACTGCAATTCACAAGACGACATAATTTACTGACGACATTTAAGTTTTATGTTATTCATGTTTACTATTATACTGATAGGCTGGATCTCTTATTATGCAAATAAATTCCAAATGATATGAGTTCACGCAACATTCATAATGCAGCACAACTCACATAAGACAAGACAATTGTATGCTCACCTTCTCCACAGTGGACATGTAATTACACTGAGATGAAATATCTGCAGATAGACAATACACAATGGCTACAGAAAGCAAAAAAGCTTTCACTAAGTCACAATTAACTATATCTTATCTCCAATTAATGCATAATCAGCAAGTTGTTGCAACTAATATGGACTTCTATGTCAAGCTACGAATTTTTTGGAAAGTCCCTATTCTGGCATTAAGACATATTTAAAGAGGTAACAAGAAAACTGTGAAAATGCGTAACTAAATGCTTTGCAAACAGGCTGCACTATATCTTAACCTTGTCTGCATTACAAATTCTGCCATTGCTATGATCACAGGCACTGCTGTAGGGCCCATGCAAAAATTAATAGGAAAATCAAAATTTTGACTCCCTGTAATATTGTAACCTTTCACAATTACCATTAACAGCCAGTACCAACAATATAAGCCTATGAGAATAAGCAAAAGCTCTCTGTACAGCCCCATACAGTGTACAGTAGCAGTTTGGCAGTTGTAGAACATTGGCCTTTATCAACGTAGCTGCCCTAAATCAGGCCCAGTTAGTACTGGTATGTGTAATATTCACAAATTTGAGTGCGGTTGTAACCCTTTTAGTATTTAATAATCATCTGCCTGGGTCAACTTAACCTGGTCAATAATCATCCCTCCGGGATAGGCAACCGACGTGAAAACTGGGAAGTTAACAGCCGCTTATGGAAAAGGTGTGGTCTTCCATCCAAAATAATGAGTGTTTGCTCACTGTTGGCTCATGCAGAAACGGAGATGAACACTGCACCCATATGTCACAGAACTGTAAGAGGGTACTACTACCTGATGGGTCACTTTACCTTTACCTTTACCCTGCAGTCCTCTATATCTGTTAGTTTTCCAGCAAAAATAGCCAAAACTAGTCAATGTGTTGACAAGTGCACTCTGGTGATATCAAACTGTGCTTTATCTCTACAAAAAAGAAATTACCATTGATGTTGACTACATTATGCCTACTTGTCCTACTTTGGCAAATTGGTTAAATGTAGGCAGCCACATGACTAGCAGAGCAAGAACTAATGACATTCAGTATATTCCAGAGCTACAGTATGGCTGATGCATGGTTACTAACAGCAAGACACACATTATTGAGTTCTAGACTAACACTCAGCTGACCCCGTGTTGGTTCCGGGGCTTAGAATAGACCCACTCCGTCTCCTGGCCGGATGTCATAGGAGGCAACTAAACCAGGCACCCCTCAACCTCCGTGGCCTCATCTGATTACTGATGATGGACTGAAGTGAAAGAGGGAACATTCAGAAGAGGGGCCCCTTGTGGGAACCCTTCCGCAAGAACTCAGCTCTTTGCAGCTGACAGGCGAACCAGTCGTGGTTCAAAGAAAGAAGAAACCCTCAAGTGCCTGACAGAAGTGCCAGAGGAAACAAGAAAAAGCGAATGCTGCCCCACAGGCCGATGTAGGACTGGGAGCTCGAGGCGCCCACAGTGGCGAATCGTGCACTGGGACTGATGTTGATACTGGGGGGTAGCAGTCGCACAAAAAGACCGCTGTTACCTGGTGGGACACCTCAGGATGCCCAGAGCCAGGTGAAACGTACTAAGCAGAAACAGAAAAAACACCATATAACAGTTAGAGACCTCCTGAGTTTTTAACATCCTCACGGAGGTTTTCATAATATCCTGGTAAGAAATACCAGGGGCTTTACTGGGGGATGGACTATGGGCCCATCTGCAGCCTGGTTCTATGAAGGACAACTTCGCCCCCACCGAAACTGTAAACTGGAACACTCAGCTGCCTGTATACTTCAATCTCACATTGTTTAAGTTATGCAGTAGACAGACACTGCTATTGCCACACATGCAGAAGCAGTCAAGAGTCAATTTGAAAAGCTAGATTACTGACTAGCAGCAGGATTCACAGGAGCCATAGCATATGGCAATGGAGCAGCACCAGGCTGAGCTGGATAACCTGTGCAGTAACCACAAACAGTCAAATACAGTCAATTGGTCACACGATAGCAAACACTCACTGAAAACTGCTAGGCTGATAATACAATCAGTCAATCAGCGGCATAAAACTTACTCCAGTTAGCTGATTATGACAGACTCTTAATCACGTTTATTTGAATCAGTATGTATTTAACCAGAGTAAAAATGTTACTTTTTCATTTGCAGCTGGAATAAACTACAGCATCCAAATCTTTGGAATACACAGAGCCCACTTAAATTAGTAACAAAGCTGCTCCATCAACTAAGTACATGCAGGTCTATCTGTTCCACTAGTCTACCATCAGCCACAGTCAGCAAGACTCCAAGGCGAGGTCCAACGTGCACAGTCCTATTTCACTGGCAAATAACTAAATCACAGATATGAACGCAAGCATTATACATGAGTCTTCCTGTTAAAAGCCTTCAGCACAATATAGTGTCAACAAAATAAACAACACACACAAGTATTTCTCTGACAAAACAGCGTCACTCAATATTTTTACGAAAGTAAGCCAATGATGGAAATGTATATTATGAACTGTAAAGCTGTAAGATACACTGCTTTCAGATACTGTACCCTGGCATCCCACAATCACATACGTAAAACTGTAAAACAGTTACCGTACCTGAGGGAGGAAACCCAGCTGGCACTGTATACCCAGCATATCCAGGCTGCACAGGATAGCCACCTTGTGGAGAATACAAATAACCAGGTGGAGCAGGGAAGCCTGGTTGTGGTGTGTAACTGGATTGTGAAGGATATCCCGCAGCTTGTGGAGGATAACCTGGTTGTGCTCGATATCCCGGCTGTGGCGGTGGAAAGCCTGGCTGAGGAGGATACATGGGATATCCTGGGCTCACTCCAGGCTGCGGATATCCAGGATACATGTCACACACACGTACTGCAAACAACAATTCACAAAATGTTGTTCATTTTATATGTGACTGGAGAGTACACAAAACTACTACACTTTATGATTTTAACACAGTACATATATACACCATGAGCCATAAAAATTGTGCCACTTTTATTTTGGCTCTAACTTTGTCAGATGTTAA
>Ga0126335_1001539_pt1 | contig 13026 bp, 10 predicted proteins | sample OlaspJWI45metaG_FD_108409 | JGI IMG/M metagenome (GOLD analysis project Ga0126335, IMG submission 108409) | Marine gutless worms symbiont microbial communities from Oahu, Hawaii - Olavius sp. 1 OAHU.JWI-45 metaG | ecosystem: Host-associated > Annelida > Digestive system > Unclassified | place...
ATACCAAATTCTGTAACAACTGTACATTTTCTCACAACAGTAATAATCTGCCAATGATGCAGAAAAGTCAGATGATTGTGTCTGTTCCTTGTGGACTTAGGACTGTACTGACTGACTGGAGTGAAGGTGCCATCAGCAGTGCAAGCAGCACCTACATACAGTCACCATCATCAGTAATGGGACAACAGGAAAATAAAACTATGTTTATCCAACCATATTGACTGGCTTTGTAGCTAAACTATACCAGTTCAGTAATGATAGTGAACATAACAAAGTAGTTTTTTATTACTGAAATATTATTTTAAAGCAAAAAATGCAGTGAAAAGTGGTGCTTTGGTTGTTTATACTTGGCCTATTAACTGTAGTTTTCCAACAGTTGTGCTGACAACTTGTGCAGTATCCAAGCAAATACTGAACTAGTAAAACTGCTATAACAAACTGTAATGATGCTGGCAATAGTTCATCTGTCAGTACATCATCTCACACCACTGAATGCTCTGTGTAAAACAATGCAAATATTGTGTTAATGGTTAGAAATTACAGTTTCAATAAGCTAATCAATAAAAAGCAAGCTACAAGCAACTATAATATTCACTGTGGTCCAGATATCTGCCACTGGATGTGTACCCTCATACCTAGGGTTAGGGTTATGGTTAGGGTGGGGTGAGTTAGTTGTGTGAGGGGGCAGATGTCCAGAGGGCGACTGTCCAGGGATGTTCATTATATTCATCTAATTGACTACTGACATCTACACACGTTTATTTGTTGAATTGTTTACTCTGGTGAACCACAGGCAAGACTGACAGTAGCTGTCGATGTGACTGCTCGCATAAGTCAATAATGTAGGTTATTTATCCAGTTACATTATTCAATGCTTAAATTTGACAGATTTAAAATGCAGAGAGGTCATAATTGCCGTACTGGTGTCATTTTCATGTGTAGGTCATCAGTATGCAATGAAACTACGCTTTTAAAGCATAGCTCAAGCGTGGCAGTGCTGATGCGAAAACTGCGAGTTTGACCAGGCATTAGTCTAGCACTATAAATGACAAGATATCACAAATAAGTGATCGCTGGATACATACCAGCGAAATTGATGTCAAAACATTCGAATTGGAGCAGACAACATTTCGTTTTCCTTGACTATGCCCGGAGTAACCCACTCACACCTGGTTGTGAGGGGGAGTAAGATATGCCCTGTTCTTTCATCCAGACTAGAGTTTAGTCATCCATTTGCATGTGGACATCGTGCGTTATGCCCGTGTAGGTCAAATTTAGTCTGAGAGTAGAGTTTATGACTGGTCTTGCATACGGCCCCTGGTGAACAGCATTGCTAAGGTGTGGAACTGCGGATGGGCTGTGCAAAAAACGTATTTACATTTTACAGGCAGCATTTGAAAGAATCAGTTTAGTTGGGAAAAGTAAAGATAATCTGTTCTGAACAATAGGGACCATGTGTCTGAAAGATCATAATTGCCTTACTGGTGTCATTTTTATGTGTAGATCATCAGTATGCATTAGATGCAAAGCATGCAATGATTGTAGGCTGTGATTCACTGCGTTGTCTGGCACTGGCAACCGTTGACGAGCCTCGACAGAAAGACGAAATGAACCTGACTGATCCAATGCAGTTTATTCACTTTGAGGTCTGTTGGACCTTTGGATCAGTTATTGCATAATCATCAGTTTCATTGTTGAGTTACTGGTGCACTATTAAATGTGGCGAATTATATGCTATTTCTGTATTTGAATTTATGGCTTTAAAAAATGTAAATAAGTCATTTAGAACTAATCCAACTGCACATTATTCTGTTTCTTATTAGCAGCCTGTTTGGTCTCTTATGCTGCTGACTGAAGTAGCGTTTGTATGTGATACTGTTACAGACAAACTGCACGTTTGTGGGAGTCGTTGGAATGCTTGATCCACCGAGAGCTGAAGTTATCGATGCTGTCAAAGAGTGCCGACAAGCTGGAATTCATGTTATTGTCATTACTGGTGACAACAAGGTATCATAACTCAGGACTGCTTCACACCTGTTTGAAACATATGACTCTTGAGCTGTGTTGGTGTGTTACGTCGGCATCTTCTTTAGTCTTATGCTGTTGCCAGCAGGTTTCTGACACACTTTCTCATATCCTGCGTCCATCTTGCTCGGTCTAATACTGAAGCTTTCAGCTAACTGATCCCTCCCTTCTATTACATCTTGCAATAACTCTTTTTCTTTTCCTCCCTTGAGTAGGCACTGTAGTTATTTAGTTTATCTTATTAGCAAAACATCCTACAGCATGTACAGCGGTGCGGGCACATCATGTTGGCAGTACAGCAATGCAATCCTTGGGACTACACTGTGTCGCCAAAAACGTTGCCGACTCTAATTTTGTCATATCTTAACTGATTTTCAGTATTCTTTCACTGCTAGACAGCCTATGAAATTTGCTAGCTACAAAATACGTAATAACTCTCACCGCACCCTTAAGTATGTTGCTGCACTACCTTGGGATGTAGAAGTTTAAATTTGCTGCAAATAAGGAGAAAAATGCAAACAAAAATGCATTGATTTTTACATGTATCCATGTAATGTAACTCACTTACTTACTTATTGCTTACTTGCTTATTATTCCAGTTTCTTTGTATTAAGTATTCTTTGAAAAAGCATACTTTCTATGCAAAGAGGCCTAATGTTAACAGTGCCCTGCACACTGGGCATGCGAAGCTGTACGAGTTTTTGACACCGCAACACCTCTTTCACTGGACCAGATCTATGACCATCAAGCAATCCAACCTCACTGGTGTACTGCAAGATATGGGGTGTTATCCAGTACCGAGTTTGTCATTGAACATTAATGAATTGAAGTAGTGCTTCCTGAATGCTTAACATGGCATTAACTGCAGCATTACTGACAATACAGTTGACAAGCGGCGAGATCATATTTGATCATGTGTACGGGCAAATTATGGACACGGGAGCAACTGGTGTGACATTATTAATATTTTTTAGCCATATGACATGTAATTGTAATGTCTTCTTTTATATCGCGTACGGTACGATTTTTGAGTTGTTTTTTTGCGTAATTTATAACAATTTCGGACTTTGACTTCGAAAGGTAGTGCAGCAGCATAATCAAGGTAGGGTGGGAACTTTGTAAGTTTCTTGTAGCAAATTTTATAAGCTTCTAGCAGTGAAAGAATTCTGGAAATCAGTTGTGATTTGACAATGTTATGGCGTTCAACACGCAGGACGTTTTTTTGAGACACAGTGTATACAGTTGACTAAAAGTTGGTGTGGCCTGCTGTGTCACGGTCTGTAGTTGAACTGCACCAGGGTATGATACCCTGGCACAGTGTAGTTGTATAAGTTTGACATTAAACCGAGTTTCGTTTCTGTTAACACTGAGCTATGTGGATTGGTTGCAGTGGTTGATTTTTTGCACACTTATGAATTACTGTTTGCGAATTTCGTGTATTTAGAAGCATGTTGTTTACGAGTCAGTAATACAGTGTTTTGTTGACAGTGTCTATTTTCTGTTACAGGCAACAGCTGAGGCCATTTGTCGTCGTATCGGTGTGTTCACTGAGAATGAGAACACGACTGGTCTCTCATACACTGGACGTGAATTTGATGACCTCAGTCCCGCTGAGCAGGCAGTGGCAGTAAGACGTGCCCGCCTCTTTGCTCGTGTTGAGCCGACTCACAAAAGCAAGATTGTTGAATATCTGCAGGCTGATGGAGAGATCACGGCAATGGTCTGTACAGCGTATTATATACTACAATATCATATGTAATGTGTGTTAATTGCTGCTATCAGAATTTTTTTGCATGCTGCATGTCAGAAAAAGTTTCATATGCACACACAGCTTTGTGGTTATATTTTTAATCCCCCTTTACTATTTCTTGTTGTTTTGCATCGATATGCTTTAGTCACCACAGGATTGTTTTATTACCTGTTGCAAGTGACATAATTGATGAATTTTCCTTGTGTGGAAAACGTCTTTAGTTTACTGAACTTTGTGTATGAGAAATTTCATTCAAGTATTATTGTGTGTCTAGACTGGTGATGGTGTGAACGATGCTCCAGCTCTGAAGAAAGCAGAGATTGGAATTGCAATGGGTTCTGGGACTGCAGTTGCTAAGTCAGCCTCTGAAATGGTACTCGCCGATGACAACTTCTCGACAATCGTGGCTGCGGTGGAAGAAGGCAGAGCTATTTACAACAACATGAAGCAGTTTATTCGATATTTGATTTCTTCCAACATTGGTGAGGTGGTGTCAATCTTTCTGACGGCAGCACTTGGCATGCCTGAGGCACTGATACCGGTCCAACTGTTGTGGGTTAACCTGGTCACAGATGGCCTGCCAGCCACTGCACTTGGATTTAATCCACCCGATCTGGATGTGATGAACAGACCACCTCGTAATCCGAAGGAGTCACTGATTAGTGGCTGGTTGTTCTTCCGCTACATGGTAATTGGCTGTTATGTTGGCATGGCAACAGTTGCAGCAGCAGCGTGGTGGTTTATGATATCTCCAAGTGGACCACAAGTCACTTACTATCAGCTGGTAAGCTTCTGAAATACTTTCCTTCTGTTTGGGTAGCTGTGACTTGTTATTGTGATTGTTAGCAGTGAAGCTATTGCCATAGATCAGTTAATATGCATGCGTGTGATGATTGAAATTATATTGTACTGTGCCAGATTCATTGGTTTGCTGTTTATAGTTTTGTGAAAAAATCTTGCAAGAGCTTTAGATAAAACTCTTATCGTTGAAGTAATCATTACGCCTCATCATTGGGCTTGTGCTGAGACTGAGTTCACATTATGCTGTAGTTTGGTCGAATACGTTACTAAATAGAAAGGTATTTCAAATTTGGTAATGATGTGTCAATTTAACATCCTGTATTGGTTTGTTCCAGACGCATCACATGCAGTGTGCAGCCGAGGACAAGTTATTCACTGGAGTTGACTGTTCGATATTCCTGCATACGAAGCCAATGACAATGGCTTTGTCTGTTCTGGTTGTCATCGAGATGTGCAATGCCCTCAACAGGTTTTGTTTTCGTAATCAGTGTTTTGTACATTTGCAAACCGAGAATGACTTGCAGCAAGAATTGTAGCATAGTTTTGCATGAATTATTGTTGATGTGCATTGTTAGGAACAGTTATTTGTCCTGTTACAGTTGTTGGCCATTATGCTGCCTTTGGACATTGTATTGAGATGTATGGAATGCAGTGGATGAGTAAGCAGATTGTCAGCAGCGTGCGAACATAGTTGTATGTCATTTAACGTGGATCACTGTTCTGATTTCTAACCAGATGTAGCCCATTTCACATTTAATACCGGTACATTTTGGAAAATAATGCAATTTGACATCAGTAACATTGTTAGTAATAGGTAACCTGAGGTAAACAGTTGAGATGTTTAAAGCATCTATTATTGGAAACAACTATGAGGTGTTACATCCAGTGATAACCAGGAACTTATGAAACAAGTGTAATCTTAGTTTGTGTGATATTGACATTATCTGATGCTGTACAAGCAATCTGAAGATGTCTAATCTGGAGTGATGTGTGCATGTGGACAGTTTGTCGGAGAACCAGTCACTGGTTGTGATGCCTCCATGGTGGAACATCTGGCTCGTTGGAGCCGTCGTCTTGTCGATTTCATTGCACTTCCTCATTCTCGAAGTTCCATTCCTTGCGGTTTGTGATAGCTGTTGTTGTATAACCTTCAACTGCAGTCATTCGCAATTAACTTATTACTCCAATATGGCAAATCACTGTGAGGACACGGTTCTTGACTTGCTCGACTTAGTGCCATCATGATTATGACATTGTGTCAGTGTGTTGCCAGCTTGTGTTCCACGTATTTGCTGCTAGTTTAACTATTTAATTGTCAGATCACTGATAGCATTTTAAATACAGAAATTCTGCATTTTATGGGTCACACTCATTGAAAATATTAAATTCGGGGTAGGCTGCATTACTTTGCATTTTGCACAAGACGTAATGATAATGATTACATGATAACATCTTAAAAAGCATAGTCGTCACTAACACCTGATCAGTTTCTTTTAGGGTATAAATAACCTGATGTACACTGTCAAATGGCTACAAACATTTCGCAGCCAATTAAACCAGTCGTTGGCACTTGTTGCTAATGTGCTGAAACAGAGTATGTTGAGTTTGCTAGCTACTGCATGAGTAATTTATTGTTAACATTTTTGCTGTTTCTGTGTGCGTGTGAAACACAGGTGGTATTCCAGATAACACCGCTAAATCTTGCCGAGTGGCTCGTTGTGCTCAAGATATCATTTCCAGTCATTTTGCTTGATGAAACGCTGAAGTTTGGTGCGCGACATCTGGCTGACGGTACCAGTGCATTCCGCGGTGTCCTATGGATCGTTGCTATGTGGGTCACGTATGCTGCGGTCCTGCTGTACTCTCCTTGCTAGCCATTCAACTTTTTAACATTTCTTGTCTCAGTGTTTTGAGTCATATACATGTATATTGCAAATTTGCAGAGAACTATTTGTGTCTTCGTTTTTCATATATAAAATGTAAAGGTATGCTTAATTTTTGTTAAAGTTTTGCTGTTTGTGTTGGTATGTCTGGCCTCCATGTGTATTAATTTTATGTCGTGTGTTTAATGCTGCACAGTTTGCTGTATTGAAGTTTTGTCTGAAGTATTTAGCTTGTTGACTGGACTTTTTGTATATTGGTGTTGTAATGCATGATGCTTAAAATTTTTGTCCAGTATTTTCAATTGAAGCAACGGCGTAATTTTAAACGTTTAATGTTATTTGACTGAAATGGTTGTATCCATATTAATGTGTGCATGAACTGGGAAATTGGAGTTTGCATGTGATTTAATTTTATTGTTCTTTTGATGTTTTGGCATTGGATGGAATGGACTAGATAGTAAATGCGTTTGCAGATTGTATTTATAATGTGGCCCTTCATCGAGGAGCCTTCAGCATACATTTCACTTACCTGTTTGTCCATTCTGTGCCAATAAGTTCTAGAAAGCCCAGAACTAATGTCAAGGCCAGTTTGGAGGCCATAATAATGGTCAGTAAGTAAGTGATTTTGTGTTCGCACAACAGTCCTTACAGCCTATACTGTTAGGGATGCACTATGCTAGTGTTTCATGAGCTCTACAGAATAGCACAGTGACGTTGCTGTTGTAAGAAATGCACTAAGCTCGGCTAGACAGCAAATGTAAGTACAAGTTTCAGGAATACATACATGCTTTTATGGTACAGGTAACTAATTAGCAGTACTATTTTCAGCATTAAGTGAAATGGTCATCAAGTCAAGTGCAGTTATATTTTCAGAGGTTCAAGTGAATGGTGCTCTAATTTTGAGGTCAAAGGTAAAGGTTAAAAAACCAGATATTTAGACAGGAATTGTACAGTAACTTCCATACACATGCATGGCTGTGCAACAAACTGCAGACTTCTCAAATGGAGAGCTGTCAACAAAAAAACATTCTGATGTGTTGTTCAGGTTTTACACAGTTGAGACAAATTTTGCATCTTGGAACATCTGTTATAGACACATACTGAGAACATTAGAATTGTGTTGTTGTAGCTTTGAAAAACAGTGTGAAATTAAGTTCAAAAACTTGTTAAGAAGTTAAGGCATAACAGATGAACATTTATGGTATAACCACAAACCAAAACTTCTCAGTTAAAAGGCAATTTCATTACTAGCTCGTAAGCTGTAGGCAGTTGCACATAGATCTTTTGGCAAGTATGCTGTCGAAAGTTGCAACAGTTTACTGTCCTTGAAGTCGATACCAGCTGATGAAAATAATCTGTCAACGGCATGAAGGGCCCCATATTGTGTAAGTTTAGTACATTTGTTACACAGCCTAGTGCTAGAATGCACATGAAACATCTGCAAAACATGCAAGGCTTGTGTTATTAGGCAATTTGTACATGTAGGCTGGAAGATGGTAGAAAGACTATTGCTGCACAGAGACTATGATGGTAATGTCTAATATTGTCATTGCCAAACATTGACCATTTTAGTTTAGTGGTAGCAGTTCTGCATATTGCATGGTATTTTGTATAGCTGTTTTTCTACTATAGTTTATGATTCTAAATAGTCGTCGTTGGAATATTTCTTTGTTAGTACAGTTAGTCATTGCTTCTAGAAAAATATAACTCAGTTCCGTACTGGCACTTTCAGTGAACCTAGTAGTAATGTTTACGTTACTCAGGCCAGTTTAAAATCTCTGACTGAAACAGACTATGATTCAGTACAACACTGCATTCTAATGATAATGCTGATAGTTACCATTGTAGCAGTAAATAGTTTTAACCATTTTTGTGCAGCATAAAGTAGATAAATATACATATAACAGGAAAGTAATGTTATTGAAGCTACTACAGTACACAAGATATAGTAATTCAAACCTTTGCATGCGACTGTGTGTGAATTTCTTAACATGAATTAATATGTTGAAACAGTGAATACATATTAAACAAAACACTAGACCATCAGTGTTTGCTTTTGGCCAGATGTGAAACTTTATAACGTACATGTACATACAGCTGTGATTTATAAAGTATCATTTGGTTGTCGTGTTAATGTTCTGCGTACCAGCTGCTTTGAGAAATTTTGCCACTAAGAACCAGTACTGAATTAGTATCCACGTGACCTAGTGATCAAACTTGGTACCATAGTTCCTGGGCTGCATACAGTTGTACTGCCTGTGCCTGAATTGTTTCACGTGCTGTGTAAACTGTGCGAATGTATGCATTACTGTTTAGGCTATACAGGTACAACAGAGGGCATTTCAGTCATATAAACTGCACGTTTTCAAACATAGTGCATAGTGACTCTGGAGTGAACTTTTTGGTTTGTTACTAGCTTACTATGGATGGATGGCATGCAGAGTTTAGCCGTAGATTGCTCAAACCCAATCTGCTGGACCTATAAGCTGCCTAGAACATCGTGCAAGAAGAGTATAGCACTGTGCTATAGTAACTAGAGCAGCTGTGTTAATGTTCCCTCTTTTACTCCAGACCTTCATCAGTAATCAGATGAGGCCGCGGAGGTTGAGGGGTGGTGTCAAGTGGGACGTTAAACCTCTACTCACTCAACAAAATACCAGTACTACAGTGTTTATGGTGCTTATAATTATGTGTGCATTCATCTGAGCTGTGCAGCCCATGCATAAGAGAATGTTATCAGGAGCCTCACACAATGTATATTGTTATAAGATGAATTTTCTTCTACTAATGAAATAGTAAACACAGGACTCAACAGGTTTGTTATTGACCAATACAACCAACAGAAGCAAAACCTGTAAATAGTAATTGTTGTTCCAAAAATAAATGTCTGTAAATTACTGTTTATCATTAATTACTAGTATGAATGCAATGTAAACTGGAGTAAACAGGAAAAATAAAAACAAACACCTTACACTATATGCATTATGATTTAAAACTGTCTCCAGTCTGAACCTCACTGAAATTAAGGTCCAGTTCTGTAGCACAGCAGTATTAACTATTAAAAACTTCAGAAGTAAAAAAAACTCCTTGCTATAATAACATTATGTATTTGCCTATCAGCATGACCAGCTGTACAGTGTATGTTGTCGCCATAGAAGGGAAAACAAGTCTGGACATCAGAACACTGCTGCAATTTGGTTTCTAATGTAACTGCTATAATACGACATGTTCGGTGTGATCAACGACTGTGTACGCACAAAAAGCTGGTGTCCAAACTAAAGTGCCACTAAATAGCAATGCTGGTCGTCACTGATATCGGAAACTTGTAACTGCTCATGTCATTTAAAATTAAAAACACATACACCATAAATATTATAACTAGTTCAACGTAGCAGCTAGGCAACAGTTTCATGAATTATCGTCAGACAAACTACATATTGTCATCATCGTCATCATCATCTGTGTCGAAGTGGTACTTGACTGGTTTAGACGCAGCGCGACCAGACCTTGCACGAGGCTGGATGTCGGACACGTCTGCCATGTCGAAGTCATCATCATGCTTGCTCTTCTTGCTCTTCTGCAACAATTTGCAAGTGCTGAAAGAGTAACATTAAAAGTTGTACATCTATCAAGTAAAGCCATTTGTGTGCAAGACGCTGACAACCAACAAGTGGCTATAGTGATGTAGTAATGGCCACATTAAAGTGAAGCTATCTGGTGAATAAGCAAAATCATACAGAATACATACCGGAGCTGTCTTTTTGCCACCAGCCTCTTCATCAGACGAATCCAAGTCTGAGCTTACAAAGGTCTTCTTCGGTGCCTTTGTGACCTTTGGTTTGGTGGTCTTTGCCGTAGGTGCAGCTTTTGGCATCAGCTGCTTCTTAGGTTTGCTCGGTTTGCTGTCACTGAAATCAAAATCGCTTGAACTGTCCATCTCAACATCAGCTGCCTTCTTTCTACCTGCACCCGTTGCGCCAGTCTTCTTGGCTATCAACAGAAACAGCATCAACATACACACTGTGTTCCAAACATCCACTTTAAAAAATTTTTACTTACAGTCGGACCTTGTTAGCTCAACACCATCGGCACCTGGTCAAACTGTGGTGAGAGGCGAGGTGGCAAGTTAACGGGTGTGGTGTAAGGCGGGAGTTGGTTACATTTGTCTGCCTGTCAGTCCATTGGGCCAATAGGTCGAGAGCTGAATGCCCGTGTGTGTGGAGTGTGCTGAGACAGGAGGGGAGGCAGAGTTACCGGCAGATGACAACCAGTGCTGTATAGCGTATCAGCCGGTTGTTGTTGTCGCCAAGACTGGCACTGTAAGCCAAGCCATATGGCATAGGGTAAGATCCACCCACATAGTGGCAAGGGCGTTAGGCGAGGGTTGCGACTTAACGAGGTAAAATGCATTGAAAGAAATCCATCCTGGGCTTTGGCATAGTGAGAGGCGAGTTAATGAGGTTTGACTGTAGTCTCTGGCTGCTCTCAAAATGTGCTGATAATGTTGCAAAATAAAATTGTGTGCTCATAGACTAACAGTGGCTGAAAATACAAATACTGCCAAGTAACACGGCCCCGTCTTCAGTTTTCAAAACAGCACTACAAGGTGTAATTAAATGACTGACCAATGAGCAAGAGCTAACAACCTTTAGCTGGAGGAGAAGCTCTGCCTCCATCAGAATCACTGCTTGACTGTATGTGCCACGGATCGCTGGAGCTGTTAGATGTTGCAGACTTGCTCACGGCTGCTTTGCAAGCAAATTACAGATTTCACATTTTGTAATTTCAAATTTGTAATCTGAAAATGTAATGAATAATATCTCAAGTCTGGTGAAAATGCTAAGTATTAATGATATGCCTTCTAAAACCAATTACAAACATGGCAACTTTTCCAGTCATTGATGAGCAGAATCTACTGAACAAGAAGACATGAAGAGAAGCATCAAGCTGATAATACTATTAAGAGTATGATCACTATCCTGTCTGACCAAAGCTGTTATTATACTAATCTGATTTAAAGTGAAAGCATGCAGTCAATAGTCAAACACTGCATGTAAACCACAGCTACGTTCAATGATCAGTCAGTGCCTTAAATACATATGCTGTAACTGTAGACGTGTAACATGAACAAATGTATATTGCAAGCAGTCAAAACAGAACACAAAAAGTAATCTAACTTATACAATCATACAAACATAACCAATATCAATTAATTTAATACATATTAGGATGAATCAATTTATTCAGTCACACTAATGTACATCAAGCTTGACAATGTTTCCATGCCTACACAGTGAAAAAAATGTATCTCACAATTACCTGCAGATGCCTTCTTAACAGCTGCTTTCTCACTGTTCAGCTTCTTACTTGCTGCCGAAGCCCCTAGCACTTTCCTACAACAAGTAAGGTGACTATCGATAGTCACAGGATCCTCGGGGCTCCACAATGACTGAGGAATACGACGTGCATAAGCGGCGTCATCTTTATTTTACTTCACCGGGGGCAACACACTTTGGCGCTTTTTGTGTATTAAAGCAGTGCATAATTTAAAAAAACAAAAAGTTCAGGCATCATCCTCACACCATGGGCTATGTTTGGTACCCATTACAGTAGTTACTGATTTCTGAACTCATTGCATGCATTTGTCCAACATAACATGCAGAAAGCATTAGATGCATTAGAAGTAATAATGCTAGCACTAAAGTATATGAACGAACACTAAAGCACAAGAAATTGCAAGACAAAGTGGATAGATCAAATGTAACAAAACATGAAAAAATAAATAACATAATGGCGAAAACAGGTAAGAGCCAAGTAATAAATTCAAATGCACACAACTCATTGCATAATGGTATACTGAGAAATTACATATTAGTAGCGTAAATATATTTCTCTTGTGTAGTTACTACACATTAGTGCCACATATTTCTGCCTACTATAGTTTGTTGCACTGTATTGTGCATTCACTGATCTTGCTCGAGAGAGTTCACCAACAAAAAACATGGCACCAGTAAATGAATCCCAGACAAACCGTGGATTCTGGAATGGAGCAGGGGCAGGAGGTCGTGAGTAGTCATCATCATCATCGTCTGAGATGGCAGGGTTAAAGTCACTGTCTCTTCCTCCTTCATTTGATGAGCTTTCATGCTTGTTATTCACATCATCACCACCGCCGCCAAGGTCTTCCTCATCATCATCATCATCATCAAACTTGTATTGCACTTTGGAAGCTACGACGACAAAAACAACGCAAACCTTCACTTGGTGCTTCGTTCATTTGAATCAGCATAGATTAACAAATAACAGACTGTAACAATTAACAAAGATTACTTGTCTATGCAAAACATGGAGCCTAAGCAAGAAGCAGGAACAAGAAATTGATGGCTGCTACACAAGAATGCTGAGGAAAGCACTGAACATCAAATGAACTGCTATATGGGGATCTCAACCAATATACGAACAAGAAGGCTGAAGCTGGCAGGTCATTGTGCCAGGCACCCAGAAGAAGCTGCTTCCAACCTTGTGCTGTGGGTACCAGATAGGGGTAGCAGAGGAAGGGGACGCCCG
>Ga0126335_1001540_pt1 | contig 13025 bp, 18 predicted proteins | sample OlaspJWI45metaG_FD_108409 | JGI IMG/M metagenome (GOLD analysis project Ga0126335, IMG submission 108409) | Marine gutless worms symbiont microbial communities from Oahu, Hawaii - Olavius sp. 1 OAHU.JWI-45 metaG | ecosystem: Host-associated > Annelida > Digestive system > Unclassified | place...
GCGCGCGCGCAACTGTTGCTACTTACTGACAACGTGTCACTATATCTTTTGTAGCTGTCCCACCAGAACGGGACACAGCTATAGTAATGACATGCGTTGTCCGTCTGTCCGAGTCCGACTGTGTCACATGCCAACATCTCAGAAACGAAGCGACATGGAGTTACTAATAAATGCGAATAGGAAATTAGGATCCGTGATTCCGAATCTGCCAATTCGTGACCAGAATTACGTCATAGAGCACCAGACCAACTTTGGCTGGACGTTTTTCTCGAAGTCACCAATTACACTTATGCCTATAGTTTCAACCGGAATCAAACTCAGATGCTCCGGCAAATGTCACCGCGTTAACTAGCGAGCCACTGCATCACGTCGTGTTCATCTATACAATGTAGCCTGTAGGCCTACATGAAGAATCTCGTCATGCACTTCTGCATAGTCTCTGGTGCAATGACAGAGCAGACAAGAACTCTTAGCTACATATCGTATGGTCGACGTATGAGTGAGTGAGTGAGTGAGTGAGTGAGTGAGAGTGTGGTGACTGACCGCCTCGAGGAGTCCTCGCACATCCTCGAGTTCCGTCTGCAGTGCGATGCGCTTGCGCTCCAACACGGTCAGCTGACCACGAAGTTCCTCCGCCGCGCGACGCTCTTCTTCCAGCGCCAACTCTAGCTCCTGCACGATAACACACAACGACGAATCAAAACATAGGCCTACACAATTGGCAAATGACAATAATAATTATTCATATTTCTGTAGCTTCTATATTGTATATGGGCACTGAGACTAGGTGATCTAGTGGTAGCGTAAAACGCCATAATTCTGTCATTCTGTCAGTTATCGACTAGGCCTATTGATAACAGTCTACCATGACTAGTATTGACTTGAAATCTACAAGAAACACCTTCGACGATGCACCGTAGAGTCGTAAAAACTTCATAAGTTGGCAAGAAGACTGAAGAAGTCGACCTAACAGTGCCTTGTACCAGACATGTAGTTAAACTAGCCCGATACAGTGTTTTTCCAGCTTACAGGAATTGCTTGTAAATGCCTTAATATATATGACAAAGTTGTAGGTTCTTCATAGCCATGGTGAGAAATAGAGTCCGGACTATACTTTGACTCGTCCGGCGAGTGACTTGTTGGCCTTTGCGAGCTCGTTGTTTGCGCGACTGAGGTTCTCGTTCTGAATCTCCAGTTCTCTGTAGTCGGTCTCGTACTTCTTCTTGGCTCGTCCCAACTCCGCCTTGTACTTGGTCTCGATGTCAATAATCGTGCGTTGCAGTTCCTCGGTGCTCCTCATGCCGCCTTTCCTGCATTATTCACAACCAACAACTTGCAGCTTTGTTTTCAGTTTATTCCTCCCCAAAGCTAAAAGCTAGGCCTACATGTTTCATCTTTACACCACTCTGAGGCTGCAAGTCTATGTTTCCTAAAGCGGTTTACTTTCTCTCAGGTGACAAAATGTTTGCTACTATCTGTTGTGGCGACTCACCTGATATTCTCAATTTCCTCATCCTTTTCTCTCAGTCGATGCTCGAAGTCGGCCTTGAGCTGTATCAGTGCGGCGTTGGCAGCGTCAAGACGAGCCTGAGCGTCACGCAGAGCCTCATTCGCATCGTTCAGTTCTGCCGCTAGACGGTCACGGTCTGCTTCCAGCTGATGACGGATCGACATCAGCTCCTGCACCTGACGGCTCAAGTCCTTGTTCTGACTCTGAGCCTCGCGCAACTGGTCTGAACACACCCATGCACAGACTTGTACACCGATCTATTTACGATCTCAACAGTATTGCCTTGCAGTCACTTGCATGCTGGAGCTTTATCGGATGTGTATCAGTTCGCTACAGACCTATATAACGTTTGCTTACTTTCTGCATATGATCAGCTGACGCGGAAAAGCACTGAGACTAAATAGTCAGTTTGTTTATATTTACTATTGCCATATAATTTTGTCAAAGACAATTTGCTGATAAAATTAAGTGAACATGTCATTTCTCGTTTATGAATACTTTCACATAATTAATTCAACAGTAGATTGTTGGTTGAGAAAGGCGAACAGAAACAGAAGAGTCTAGAACTTTATTCACGAAACGAAACGAAACTAGCTTAGTAGGCCTACAGCAAGAGAAACGCACCCGAAAGTTGTTTGTTCTCGCGAGCCAGAGCGTCATTCTTGTCCTGCAGTTCCTGCATGCCAGTACGCAGACGAGCGAGCTCGCCCTGTAGACGCTGGTTGTCACCTCCGGCGCTGTTCAACTGAACAGTCAACTCGTCAACGCGACGCTGCATCTCCGTGCTCGAGCCCTCGGCGTGCTTCAGCCGCTTTGCCATATCTCCCGCGCTCGCATTCGCCTACAACCGTCGAGGAATTTCCAACAAAATTAGTTCTTTTGTCTCGTTTACTTCCATGGCTGCTATATGGTTACAAATCCAGCTCAAACAGATAGCTTATGCTTGCATCAGTGCCAGTGGAGTAATGCAGCTTCAAGTTAGAGCGCACAAAATGATAAACTTGATAAACTTTATTTAATCAGGGCCTATAACAAAATAGTAAGCAACGCGTTGCTGGTGCATACGATAACTTCAAACTAGACTTATTTTAAAACATGCAAGCAAAATTAAGAGTGCAAAACGGAAGTGATGACATTAGGTTAGGGCGCATTTCATGTGTCACTGACCGCTTCGAGCTCGACGCTGATGTCGCGAATTTCAACCTGCAGCTTCATCTTGTCCTTCTCGAACTTGGCGGCACGGTTCCTCGCTTGCTCAGCCTGGTCCTCCAACTCGGCAATACGTGCTGCCATCTTGCGACTACGACCGACAACATTCACATTCACTGCGTCACTCACTAGCTACAGTCACAACGATGGAATTTAGAGATAGGCTATTGTGATATTGCGGCGTTTAAGACAACAGTGCTGCTGAACTGCTGAATCTCTTCGTGTGTCATAAGTACTACAATACAACATGAATTTCGCTTAATTTATTTTTTCTTCTTTTAATTTTAAGGTAACAGCAGTACTGGGTTCAACAGTTATCAGTCATAAACAACTGCAGCAGAAACAGAAAATTTATTTTAAATTTATTGAAAGTCTGTCAAACCGATAATTGCTATACACTGTGTGCGTGTTGTCAGCTATAACTTTGTCAAATCTTAACCAAGTTAACCGATTTTCAAAATTCTTTCACTGCAAGAAAGCCTGTGAAATTTGCTACAAAATATAGGCCTATTAATATCTTCCAACATACCTTAAGTATGTTGCTGCACTACTTTTGGAAGTTACATGTTAAAATTTTTCAACAAGGCAACACTTTTCCCACCGGACCAGATCTGTAGCCATCAAGCAGCTCCGACCTCATTCTGGTCTACTGCAAGATATGGTATCATCCAGCAGCTAGTTTGTCGTTTAACGTTAATGAATTGAAGTGGCACTTTCTGAACGCTTATCACGGCATTAACCACAGCATAACTGACAATATGGTTGACAAGTGGCCATGCCATTTTGATCATGTGTACGGGAAAATTATGGACATGTGAGCAACTGGTGTGACAGTATTAATATCCATTTAGCCACATGACACGTGATGTCTCATTTTTTATCACATACTATCTTTTGTAATTTATAACAAATTTAGACTTCTGACTCCCCAAGGCAGTGCAGCAACATACTAAAGATGTGAAAAATGTTAATATATTTTATAGCAAATTTTATAGGCTTTTTAGCACTGAAAACACTTGGAAAATTGGTTAAGGTTTGACAAAGTTATAGACTAGCCGACAACACGCAGGATGTTTTATGAGACTCGATGTAGTTAAGGTTTTTCTCTGTATTGTGTTCTCTATATTGCCTCGTTTATCCTTTTTGCCGTATTTGTATCTACCACGTTAATTGGTGAATAACGATGAATAGAAAACATACCGTGTTTCTTCGAACTCTTCAAGACGTAGGGTGATGTCCTTGTCATACTTGCTCTTGAGCGCTGCGTAGTCGGCCTGGGCGCGCTGTAGCTGAGCGCGCAAGCTCGCTGACGTCTCTGATTCCTCGTCCAAACGAGCGTTCAGATTGTCGAAATCAACTTGCAGGTTCGTCACGGTGATGCTCAGCTGGTTACGCTCCTGTCGCAGTCCACATTCAACAGATCGTTTTCAGTGTAAAATATCTAGATTTGTGAAGTCTCTACTAATGGTTAGAACCTGCTATATGTAAGGGTATACGATACGCTGTAGGGCTGAACCGCATGACTTGACGTCACTTACTGGCTCGTCACTTATTGGCTGTCGCTGTAGCCGGATATGACACGCTAACATGTCTACACTATAACCCATTAGGAAACCTAAACTCCGGGCGCACGCCCGGAGAGCGGAGCTCATTGGAAACGGCTGTTTCAACATCCTACCGCCGCCATTTTTAACTATCACTTCGCTCAAACCACACTTTTATTTCAGATTTCTAATACTAAAAAAGAAGAATTTGACTAGTATTGTATTTTTTTCTTTTTTAGTGTTAGAAATCTGAAAGAAAAGTGTGGTTTGAGCGAAGTGATAGTTAAGAATGGCGGCGGGAAGATGTTGGAACAGCCGGCCAGACTGAATAGCTTGACCAATCACATCGCTATAGCGTGTCCGCCTTTGACTCCTTTTAGACACACACAACGGTGTGTTTCGCCGACATTCTGCAGCATCTATCTCTGTCAATCCTGGCTCATTTTCAAAATGGAGACCAGCAAAAGACGTCAAATACCGACGACGAACGCGTGTCCAAATTTCAGCTTCAAAGGCCTTCGCAAAAAAAATTTTGTTACGCTTTTTCGTGACTACTTGCGTCACGCTTATAAATTGCACACTAGTTAGCGGCTACTCAGTACACGCACGGGCGAGTTTACTATGGCCGCAGCCGGCCGGGCCTCCGGCCGACCCGGGCTGCGCCCGAGATTATAATTTGTCACCACCGGCGCCAAAGCATCAATAAAATAGTTAATAACCTTTGACCGGCGAATGAGGCTTAGCAGGTAGTCAGCCCAGTCGTCTACCGGTTTGTAGATAATGTGACTTACTTACCCGTGACTCTTCGTCGAGTTTCGCCTTGGCTTCATCGAGCTGCTGCTGCAGGGCGGCGCGCGCCTTCGCCATCGCTCCGTTACTGCTGTCCAACTCCTGCACCTGCCTCTGTAGCTCATAGTTCTCTTGAGTCAGACGAGCTTTCCAGCTGTTGAGGTCCTGATTCTGACGTGTCAGCTCCTCGTTCTGAGCCTTGAGACGACGCACGGCATCCTCGAGACCTTCCAGCTTCGACTCAGCGTGCGTCTACCACAAACACACATCACAACTCAAGCCTCGCTGTCAGGCTGTGCGTAATTATAAACAAAACAGTAAGATATATTTTGAATGCCAAGTAAGTTTACACTTACGGAAAGGTCTACATGTACAGATATGCTGACATCAGTCTAATTTTAGGCCGTTTACCACATACAGCATAAGCCTAATGTGTGCGTTTTCTAGAGCTGAATACAAAGCAGCATATTGACGTATTCAAAACACATGCATGTATTTTCTAAATACTGTGAACCTACTTTAGCTTTGTTGGCCTGGTCAAGAGCAGTTGTGCAACTTTCGATTTCAATGATGAGCGTCTGCTTTTCCTTGTCGGCCCTATGCAGCAGCAATCGCCACAATCATGTATCAATTCAGCTAGTCCTCACTAAAGCGTCAATCAGTGACAGTGCAGATGGCGATTAGCCTAGGAAACGCGAAACAAGATGTTGCATCTTTAGTGACCAAATTAAGCGATTCAGCTAACGACTTCGGACGAACTGCAACAAAAACAATGTTGATTTAAATAATTATATGCAGACCATCAAATACTGAATAGCCTACTAATCACAAATTGTAGCCTTTGCATGAAATGAAGGCCAACGGACAGAGACGTAGGCCTACTTATTGCGGTGCTTGCTGAGCTGTTCAATCTGGTCGTTAAGTTCGTTGATGGCCTCCTGGTGACGCTTGCGTAAACTCGCCTCTGACGACTCGTGCTGGACACTGAGAAGTTCGATGTCTTTGCGCAGTTTCACGAGCTCCTGCTCGCGTCGTCGAGTCGCCTCACCCTGCGCCGCACAAGACAGTGCCAATCAGTCATTCATATCATCTATGTCATCCACCATCCAACACGTGCCAGTGATATCAGCAGCTGCACGCTCAGTCCTCCATCACCGTTCACAGTTATGATACGTTGCCGCGCTGTTACCTTTCATCACATTTTAAGCTGTACTCAAAATGGACGGATGTCTCAGATGACTGTAACTTGGACTCTGGACTTCAGTTCATCCATCATCAGTTTGTACTTCTGTCCGTCTATCTGTCTGAACATCTGTGGTGCTAAACATATCTCTAACCAGCAATATGCCACTGATGTAAATAACGCATGTTCAGGGCCGGATTTACTCCAAGCGTGGCCCCTGTTCAGAAAAAAATGTGGGGCCCCTAATATATGAATACCCTGTAACTGGTTGTCAAATTCAACGCCAACAATCGACAAAAACAACAAAAGCACCAAGCTGAAATTGACAATGACGACGACTTCACGAATGACGTAGAGCTAACCGGTGTGCAAGTAAGTAAGCTGTAAGTGAGGCTGTTTGTCAGTCACCGGGGAACATTGGACACTTGACAGTCTATGACGCCAGCGCGCCACACAAAATCGTTTCCTTTATTCCCTAATCATTATTTCAATATTTCTGGCTTGTTACCATGTTGCAAAAAATGAACAAAAAATTTGTCCTTTTGTGGGGGCCCCTGTTCGGCCGAACATGCTGAACATGCCTAAATCCGCCTCTGCGCATGTTAACGCATGCGGCAACGTATGCATGTGCATCATTCTGTGAACGGTGATCGAGATGATGATGATGATGATGACAATGAATAAGCCTAAAAGCGCGTTCAGCAAACCTGTGCGCTAGTTAGGCCGTCGGCTTCCTCAAGTCGAGCAGTCATTTCCTCGAACTGAAACGACATCTCGCTCAGCTCTTGTTCCGCCTTCAAACACACAACAGAATGTCGCAGTATTACTGACGACACAGTTGACAGGCGTCAACTAGACGCATGTGCAGAAGCCATGTAAGTGAAGTCGCCAGTACACTACTGCACGTTTTGACAGCAGTTTTACTAGAAAGTAAAATATGACAGTTCGATTACCGCTCTCACTTTATTCTCTGAGCATGACACAACCGTAACCATCACCCAGTTGTAAGTTTTTAGAAAATAACCTTACTTCAAAATTCAGTTAGTCGGTTTTTGCTCTGACAGAACCAAAAACCTATCACCATTCACAGTTTCACATTAGAATGCAACTACAAGCTGTTCGAAAATAAACATCCGCACTTTTTTCAACAGCATTGACAGAATAATCTATTGCCTATTATTATCAACAAGTCTATGTATCAATGAACTAGTTCAAAAACTTTGTCTGGAGTACGCGATCATTAACTGATGTACGAATTTGCTGATGATTGTTGCGTTGTAAAGAACCACACGGGCAGATGAATATGCCGCTATATCAACAGCTGTAACCGGCTGACGATAAGCACTGACGAAGCTGGGCTTACTGGACCAGTCATGGCATAGAGAAGAAGGCACAGCGGGACGTGGATATATGGAGCCGATAGAGCGCCCATGGCAAGCAAGTGTCGGGATGTTTCACATTCCTACCTGCTATCCGCCGTTCGTCAGTAAACAGTGAGTCGCTGCCGCTGCGTTCCGACCGGGCATGTGGTGCGAGTTCTTATCGATATAAATTACTATCGACCAACAATTAGTTGAAAATGCAGATAATACTCCAGTTGGCGATGATCAAAACTGCTGCAGTGAATGCTGCATCTGAGAAGGCACTACCAGACTGCCTGTTGCTCAAGTTGCCTCAGAGAAAGCGTGAGTCAACCAAACGGTCGCCGTGTGCACGACATGATGAATGGTAATTATGAATATGTATGATTTTGTAAGAAAGCTAGTTTCCAGCTATTTTCTGTTATGAAGCCCATTTGCAAAAGAACTCGTTTTTATTTCGTTGCTACGTTGACTAGAGGTAAATAACTGCATAATTTAATTTAAAGACAGTCAAACTCCGGAAAAAAAACAACAAAAATAGTAGACCTATGCTTTGTTTACGATATTTTAGGTTAATAAAATACAAGAGCTAACCCGCAGACGCCCAGCTCTCTCTTGTTCCACGGCATCCTCAAGTTCTTTGATTCGAATCTAAAATACCATCGACAATGCACGATTTCACAATATCTGACATCTACGTTCCAGACTCTTTAATAAACAATTAGCATACTTTATTGCAATTTGCAAAATATATGACTACATGGTAAGTTGTAAGTTCTTGTTAGACTGACGAGATATGGACCTAATTTCGCAATAACGTTCATCGCGCGCGTCCGTCTGACCAGTGGTTTGACAAGGAATGCCGAGACGTAAAGCGTCTCACGCGCCGGCTAGAACGTGCGTATGACGCCGTTTGCCGCCGGTCTGCTCGTGGATCCATAACAAGTGACTCGGACTCCTCAGCTCGTGTCACTTCTGCAAAAGCCGCTTGGTACGATCAGCGCCGCAAATACCGCCAGCTGCGTCGTCGAAAGTGTACGACTTTCTGGCATGACAAGATTGACGCCGATCGGTGCCACCCTCGTAGACTATGACAGTCAGTCGATGTTCTGCTTGGCCGTGGTCGCTTGCCAGCGAACTCTGCTGTCGACGCAGAACGTTTTAATCGATTCTTCGTCGAGAAGGTTGTCAAGGTCCCTCAAATAGTGCCGATGCGCCACCGCCGACTTTCAGTCCACCTCGCTCAGCCGCGTCGTTTACTGCTTTTACACCTCTGACGGCTGGTGGTCGTGAGAGACGTTCGACAGCTGCCGCTGACTCGTTGCCGACTTCCACTCTGAAACAAACTGTCGATCTTCTTGCACCGTTCATCGTTGAAGTGTTCAACCGCTCGCTGGTTCGAAGCCACTTCCCAGCTGCTTTCAAGAAGGCTTTCATCACTCCGACGCTGAAGAAGCCAGACATGGACACAACGGACGTCTCGTCATACCGGCCGATCTCGAACCTGCCAGTGTTGTCGAAACTCCTAGAGCGCCTCGTTGTCCGCCAGCTCATCGACTACCTACAATCCGCTGACCTGCTGCGAGTCAACCAGAGCGGATTCAGACCAGGTCACTCTATAGAAACTGCCGTTCTACGGGTGTTGTCAGACATTCTTTTAGCTGTCGACCGCGGAGAGGTGGCTGCTCTAATCCTTTTGGATCTCTCTGCCAACGACTACGTTCCAGACTCTTATGGTCTCGCTGGTACTGTCGAGGCTGGACTATGGAAATTTTGGTCGGTCTTTCGGCCTACTTTCTTCTCCGACTTCAGTCGGTGATGAATGCGGCAGCACGGCTCATCTTCGGTCTGTGTCGTACAGACCACATCTCAGATGCACTCATCGCCCTCCATTGGCTCCGAGCCCAGGAGAGGGTATTGTTCAAGATGGCCGTGCTCATGTACAAGGCCTCTCATGGAGACGCGCCGCTATACCTGAGTCAGCTGGTTCGTGTCGCAGATCTCCCTGATCGGCGTTGCCTCCGTTCTGCTTGGACCAACCTTCTGCTGGTGCCGTCCGTAGAACTGTCTACCGTTGGCGGCCGGCCTTCCCAGTCGCCGGCCCGACCACTTGGAACAGTCCGCCGGACAACGTGACCTGCTCCGTCTCTTTCTATCTTCCGTCAGCTTCTGAAAACATTTCTCTTTCAGACCTCGTTTCCTGACATTATCATTAATACCCTTTAAATTATTCCCCACCTTTAGTGGATTCTGAAGTGATTTTAATAATAATAATCGAGCTTCTATAGCGCCATAGGTCGTGACTTCAGAGGCGCACTCTAAAATCTATGATTGATATTTGATTGACATACGATTGTGGGTGTAGGCCTACTTCTCGTTCATTCCATAAAAATTAGTTTATGAAATTAACTGATACAGATTCACTCTTCGATGAATTCGTTGCGAAGAAACAACACTGTTCACACATGCTACCATACCAATTATCATCGGTCAGAAACTTAGTTCGAATGCAGCGGTGCTATATAGGGTGAGTCAAAAGTTGTATACAGCGTAGATCTGTCGTCAGCCGCTGCAGCAGTAGCCTGCAAGTACTCGTCAATGCTTCAGCAACTGTTCGCATGTGGCATCGGTGGCACGTCTACTGCATTCCTAGAACTGTCTTAGGCAGCGATCACTATCTCTAGCAAGGATGACTGGTCGACAACGCGTGCTGCAGTGCTGTAGCGTCCAAATTAAGTAACACGCATGCAGCGCGAGCAGCCGGCGCGCAACGTTTAACAGGTGGCCGCGTTCAACATGCTCGGCTTAATGCACAGTTTCATCACTTCCGTGTTTGAAACATCTCCGTAGTTTTGCGGTCTAGTGCAGACAATGGCGTAGAATATGAGGAAGTAGTAGGAATAACGATAACTCTGGCACCGGTTCATCAAGCTTGTCTTCAAACATAAGTCTGCCGGCCTCAACGATGCTACTCAAAAACGATCTTCAGCGTTCGGAGCCGACCTCCATACTGTACAAGATCGAAGATGAAGGTCAACTGTCACCAAAATTCAAATCGCTTCCAAGATTCGCCACAAGACGTATTCCTTTCATGTTTCGTTTCGTTTCGGTGGGGGCGAAGTTGTCATTCGTAGAACCAGGCCGCAGATGGGCCCATAGTCCATCCCCCAGTAAAGCCCCTGGTATTTCTTACCAGGGTACAATGAAAACCTCCGTGAGAATGTTAAAAACCTCAGGAGGTCTCTAACTGTTATATAGTGTTTCTGTGTGTTTCTGCTTAGTACGCTTCACCTGGCTCTGGGCATCCTGAGGTGTCCCAGCAGGTGACAGCGGTCTTTTTGTGCGACTGCTACCCCCAGTATCAACATCAGTCCCAGTGCACGATTCGCCACTGTGGGCGCCTCGAGCTCCCAGTCCTACGTCGGCCTGTGCGGCAGCATTCGCTTTTTCTTGTTTCCTCTGGCGCTTCCGTCGGGCACCTGAGGGTTTCTTATTTCTTTGAACCATGACTGGTTCGCCTGTCAGCTGCAAAGAGCTGAGTTCTTACGGAAGGGTTCCCTCTTTCACTCCAGTCAATCATCAGTAATCAGATGAGGCCACGGAGGTTGAGGGTGCATGGTTTAGTCGCCTCTTACGACATCCAGCCAGGAGACGGAGTTGGTCTATTCTAAGCTTCGGAACCCACACAGGGTTTCCTTTCATGTTACTGTTAGGCCAAACCAATTTCTGATCAGTAGTCTTTTTTGCACAGACAATGAGAGGGAGAGACGTTGGTGAAACAATACTGTTGTTTCGGTACGCGGGTAATCGTCGGCAGCTGACGATGTCTGCGCAGCTGCTGTGCTCTATATAGGCGCTTACTGGCACTACAGAGAAGACAAGAGAAAATCAAGACTATACAAAGTATTACCTCTAGACGGTTGGAGGTGGTGGGAGACATGCCGCGGTAGACCTGATAGGTGCGTACATGAGACGTGTCGATGTCGTCAGCTCCAGCGCCAGACACCACCGTTCTACAAACCACACACGTAACAGCGTCCTTGCATGGAGTCACAGATTACAGATCAACGTCAGATCACTTACTACGACATTGCCAAGAAGACATGTAAGTTGTTAACCATAACAGCATTGCAATGTAGACCTAATTGCGACCTCTCTATCTGGCGGAGTGGCATACCGCTTAGCACCATTTTCTGAGCAAAAAAGTTAATCGACGTCCGGCCCGTTGAGTACTAAAATGGGTGACCGTCTTCGGGCGGGTAAGCCATATCCAACTAACTAGGTCGACTCAGCTTTTCATCCCTCCGGGATCAGTAAATGAGTACCAACTTTGACTGGAAAGTATATACACAGCACGTCATGCACTAGCCCCGTGTCCGTCTTGCAGTATAAGCTGGTGTCTTGCTGAGGACTACGGAAATGAATATCAGCACCGCCAGGTGGGCCCATGTGGCTTCGGAAGGATTTTACTTTACTATCTGAGGCTACATGCATCTCTGTTCCTGGTAGACTAGTGGCACTATGAAGTGCTACAGACATCACACACAGCGAGCTTCTGTCTCACGCGTTGTACTACCCAAAGTGACCCATTTCTCCTATGACACAGCAAAGACAGCATCAAGTTCGACAAACGAACCTTAGTTTCACCTAATCCCAAGTCCAAGAACATTCTAGCTCTGCAACTCATAGGTCTGTCTTCAGTTTCAACACACAGCACGATCATAACGTACTTGTCAGATTAAAAATAAACACTGTTTCATCACTTTATTTACTCCCCATCCTCCTTGAACACGACGATGCGTTTCATCGTGTGCTATATGACAACAATGCCACATATGGGTAGTATTAGACTAATAAAGTTTTATAATTGAATTCTTTACGACGTTAAAGCCATTCTAATGTGCTATTAGGATATCACGTGGTGTGTCAACTCGGACATCGATCACTGCCCAATCAACCAACTTCAGTTTGCTGTACTCGCTTATCTTACGTACTACAGTAACCATCACTTCAGTCGCTGCAGCTTAACAGCACCTGCTGGCTTCAAGTGTTCAACTCTTTGTTTCAGCTTTAAATTGTCATCCAGAGACATATGCTATTCTACGCTTATATTCAGACTGGCAGACTCGAAATTTCTGCTTGCAGACACAGTTAAAAGCTTAGAATAAGTTTGCTATTTGAAGTATATTCATTACAATGTTTTATGGATCTACGGTCTATTCAAGTGTCGAAAGAGAAGATGCAGACCTGCGAACGGTCTTCTTGATGACGCTTGACGATTCGCTAGACATTTTCTTACTGTCAAATCACTCAAAGACGACGACGACAACAACAACGAAATTCCAAGTCGACGAAGAACGCACGCTCGACGACAGCGGCGGCCGGGCGCAGACCAGACGGTGAGCAGACGTGGCGATGTGGCGCCTGAC
>Ga0126335_1001541_pt1 | contig 13022 bp, 8 predicted proteins | sample OlaspJWI45metaG_FD_108409 | JGI IMG/M metagenome (GOLD analysis project Ga0126335, IMG submission 108409) | Marine gutless worms symbiont microbial communities from Oahu, Hawaii - Olavius sp. 1 OAHU.JWI-45 metaG | ecosystem: Host-associated > Annelida > Digestive system > Unclassified | place...
AAGTAGCCTCGAATCCTCCGACTCCAGCTGGAGTACTGGGCGACGAGGCTTTTCCACCGACTCCGATCACTGGCGAAGTGCGAACACCACTCCAGCTGACTCTCATCTCCTGTAGACGTAAATCTTCCTGGAATGTCTGTCGTCAGGTCTTACTCGGACGTCCTTCTCTTCTCTTGCCTCCATCAATGCCTAGCTATACGCTTGCCGGCCTGTCTGGTGATAGCCATAATACATACCCCGCCATGACAATACTGCGTTATCACAGGCGTCGGAGTCAGTACGCCAGCTACACCACTGCGTAGCAGCTGTGAAAGTGGTACGCCAAGGATATGAACAAATCCTGTCGTAGCACTTTAAACTTCCTTCCGCTGCCACTGTGCGTTATGACGAGCTGGAACAGTTTGCTCTGCGACATCCGTAGCCCGCTAGCAAGCACAGCTAAGTCCAAACTCAACTTGTACGATCTGTTGTGGACTTGTTATACAACAAGCTGTACGACAAGAACTGTTGTATATTGTAGCCAATCACAGATCAGATCATAGGCGCTTTTGCGCATCAAATTTTATTTGTCATTTTATACGGTCTAATGGTCAGTGTCACAGCTAATGACGTCTGAGAATTTGGTTTTGGTGACGGATACGCACTTGGATGAGTGCACGGTTGCTGCAGTATGTAAACTTTGTCCACTGCAGAGCTATATTAATTTTGGAGATTAAAAATCTACGAAACAAAATACGATATAAGCCTAAATGATGTACATACCTAGGAATAATAAAATAGATGAAAGGATAAACGTCTCATAACATAGCTACAGCAGATGCTACTTTAATAGTACAACAAGCGGCTTAGCCAAAAAATTTAAATGTTGGTCAGCTAGTCTGTCAATAAGACGAATTGTACAAGTCCACAACATCTGGGAACGTTATCGACTTGCTGTGGATTTGCTGTAGGCCTGCAGCAGTCCACAACCACAACCACTGTGACGTTCCAACAGGTAGGAAAGTGGAGTTTGGACTTGAAGCAAGCACAGTTTCCACTATTGTACACGGCCACGTTCATCTGCCGAGCTTCACGACTCTTTACGGCTTGTCGCTGACTTCCGTTGACGCCATTTGCGCTGATTTACGACAACCGCAATAGCCATATGCGCTGTATTGTACAATACACGGCAGCGTCTTGCTATATCTACGGCGCAGAGTAGCAACTAACACAGACAGTCGTGCATCTACCATTAATCCTTTCTCGTCCGTAATGGCATTCCCCGCAGTCGGGTACGGCCTGATCACCGTTGCTGTAAAATGTGGCCGAGTGCCTGGCGAGAAACATTAACTAGTAGCTGCAGTAACGGCTGCATCGAAGTGATGCCATCTAGTGAATGAGTAAGAACAGTCGTCCGCGTGACGGACTGACAGACATCCACGCTACGGGACTATCGATCGCAATAGTCCACATTTCACTTATTCGATGCGGCCTGAGAACATTGCTCAGGCGCTTATTCGCAGATAAAAAAGAGAAAAAGTCTGCTACACTGCACAGTAATGAAAACGATAAGAAAAGCACACGATATTTTCCAGTATTTATTTTAATGCCATTTTTATTGCTTTTCATCATAATTGTTACGTTTTTCTATTCCAGTCTGGTCGAGCTAAACACTAACCACGTTTTCGACAGTAACTATTGTTCAGGTTTCTTTGACTAACGCGAAAAACTCATGGGTGCTGTCACTTATCAGCTCGTCGGTTATTATCGGGCGTCTATTTGAACATCTGTTATCTTCCGTACTTTTGTATTTTATGATTTAGTGTATAATCTTTATTCATCAACAGACCAGTAGTAAAATGAAACGAAACAAACCAAGCAAGAGTACAATACGAACGAAATCCACACGCTGCACCCGCATATCACAATAAAGTACAAATACACCATACAGAGCAATCTCACAGCCTAAATACAGACAAACTGTTGTAAACGCCTTCGAATGAGGACACACGTTTAGCCTATTAAACACTGAGCAAACCAAAACCAATATTTTCTTTTTCTTCGCCTTTTTGTGTAGATCTATTTTAGCTGGCCTGCCACAGTGTGGGGGCCAGCTATAATAATCGTCCGCTTCGTCCGTCCGTCTGTCTGTCCGTCAGTCAGTCACACGCGATTATCTCCGAAACTAAGCGAGATAGACGTATGGTTACTAAAAAACTCGAATAGGAAACCGGGCTTCCAGAATCAGAATCGGCCATCAGATTTGCGATCGGAAATACGGTTCCGCCATTTTGGGTAAAGAACACAATCAGGGTTGCCGTGGATATGGATATCCATGGATGTATCCATGGATACATCCATGGATGTATCCATGGATACTTCCATGGATATATCCGTGTGTGGATAGCAGACTTAGGCTGCACTATGGCTATATCCATGGATATTTTTACGTCATTTAAGGACATGATTTCAAGGCATTTACTTGTTTCATTGACTCATTCTTCATGACAATTCGCCTGTAAAAAATTATTTTAAAAAATTCCCGCCCGTCGGACCCACCTCTTTCTCCAGAAAAGGACGATCACCATTTTTTTTATTTTTTTATGTGGCCCCATGATCTATGACGCTTAAAGCACTGTCAGGTTTTCACAGAAAGCTGACGTAGGCCTACATAATAATCTTATTGGTGCTTTGAATAAAATTTCTGTAATTTATGGCCTTTTGGTATGGCTATGGATATGGATATTTATGCATGAATATCCAAGCAAAATCTGTGGATATGGATATGGATATGGATGGGAAATTTCATATCCACGGCAACCCTGACAATAATCCCTGGCATTCATATAGACTGGCAGCACGCCATCTCAGTCGCCTACTTTCTCGTTCTAACATCAACATCGTTATATCTAGACATTAAAGGATTTTCTAAAGTGTCAGCTTTAACGGGTTACTTTTACGTGTCAGTGGTACAAAGGCTACTGGCATTAACCCCTTACAACTCACCCTAAATCGGACCTTAACCCTAAGCGCAAACCCGCCGGCTCGGCTGTATCTTTCAGACCACTGAACTGTCGCCGCGTTAACGTCCAGTTCCCAGGAAGCATGTACACTGTACTGCAGAATGACGCACACAGCTGTTGTAAAAGATATATAGGCCTATATATATATATATATATATATATATATATATAACACAAACACACAAAGACATACAGACAGAATAAGTAAAAATTGTATATTATTATTATTTTTTTTTCTTTTTCTTTCTCTTTCTTCCATTTCTGCATATTATTGTTTAGTCTACCTTCGTGGTGAATAAACTTATTCATAATAAGACACAGTAAAAGTCATAAAAATGCAGACAGACTCACACATCGAAATAGTTTCACCAAATCGTTACTATGCTTACTCCAGACATACAGAAAGGAATTTCTGTATCCTAATTATGAATCACTGTGTCAAACGAGGATAAACCCAGTGTTAGCAACATCGCTGTTAAACTATAATATTTGCTATATCCGAAAAATTTCTTCATTCATACATAGATATATATATATATATAGGCCTATATATGCCACCGCCGGTCCAGTCCAGAGATAGTAGAATATTACCCCAGTCCATGCAGTCGAAGACGCACAGGTTTATTAGAGGCCGGGCGTATAATGTCTTCGTGGTCAACGAAGGCGAGGCCTGGGCGGGCTATGTTCGGTCGACCCTGCCGTCAGATATTAGACGATGCGCCACAGCAGTCGAGAGGTTACGCTCCAACGCTATAAATCGATGAACGCACACGACCAATGGTGCAATTTTCGTTCTGTAACGAAACTAATTCACAGAGGCTTCTACTTTGTAGCACATTTTCATTTTGTTAGCCACGCAGGCCTATGTTTTTGTGTAGCGTATGCGCTGTCCTGCTGCCGTTTGCCGTAATATTTTTTATATTTTCCTATCTACTTTTAGTTTAAATTCACTTTTTTGGACGGCCCCACGGAACCAGTTTATACATATTTTGCTATTGTGCCTTGTTTAGGCCTATTTCCAACACGCCAGCCGTGCAATAGTCATACGCAAATATTTCACAACGTTGCACAATAGGCCTACACAGCAGGTATTGTTTATACCGATATCTTTTTGTCTATCTGTCTATCCGCACAAAAACAAAAAAACTGCTCATCACAAACCGATATAACTTGATAGCAATATATCTTATGATAAACCCCAGAAGTAATTTTAAATTTGGTGGCAAATGACTTTGTCCATTGACCTCGAGTGCTATTTCTGTACTGTCGTAAGGAGGGTCGGCGCCCCTTACAGACGTTTACAATGTCTGTTTACATCACGGCGCGCGCACCTACCAACAAGTCTTACTACAAGCCTTACTACAGTACTCTTTCTAGTGTTTTACATGTAGTTGTGGCGTCGGAGGGGCGTGACGAGGTCTGAAGTATAGAGGAAACAGTAACACAGCTGCTCTAGTTATTATAGTACATTGCAACACTCTTGTTGCTCGATATTCTAGGCAGCTTATACGTCCAGCAGATTAAGTTTTTGTCACACTGGGACCCTTACGCTGTGTTTAGCCTAGAAGCGGTTGCCTACAGTTCATATTGTAACACAGTAGAGTGGTTCTCGTAATGAAGCCTATTTCAGCTACCAACTGGCTTCCTTCAGTGCTTTTACACTGTTGGTTGTGTCATCTGACCTGTAAAAATCGTTGCTGAAATGACCTATAAAGTGTCGAGTGAGACGTGAAGTTTCTATTCATTACTTATTACTCATTAACCAGACACTACATGCCTCAGCTCGTCGGCTTTCAGCAACAAAATGTATCAGCTCTTGGGTCTTAGGCTGAACTTGAAAAATTCAGACATTTGGCCGATCTGTCGCACAAGTTTCACACGGGCAAAAAGTTTAAAATTTATTGTATTTATTTATTTATTATTATGTATACACAAGTAGAGTAGTTTTAAAGAAACGCGAAATGATTATTATAACGCGAAATTATAACGCATAAAATGTAGAACTTCAAACTTCAGTTTTTGCGCGTTCCAAAATTAGGTCGGCAAATATTTCTCGTCCAGTTTCCGTTATCGTTCCTGTTAATACACCGAAGACGATGCACGCTGGCCAACTGACCGACTGTCCAACCGACTGGGCATAACTGTCACTGTTCTGCGTTTGCATGTGCAGCTCGTTTATACGATTCTTCATCATTCGGTGGCTGTAGTGTTGGGCCCCTAAACTTGAAATTGTATTTAGGCAAATGACCAGCCTGCCCCTAATAGCACACTATTTCATTCACAAGGAACACAAAATTCAAAATTTATTTGGACTATTTTTGTATTTTTATTGCTGTTCCAGTTCGCATAGAGACACGGTCACGGCGGAGGACGTTTAAATTCATATTTTATATTTTTTTGCAGCCTGCGTTCCCCAAAATGGCTAATATTTATTTTTATTTTCATTCTCCTCGATCATTTATTACAGTTTCTTAAATCATCTTGCACTCAGATTACTGCGACATCTCTGTATCAAGTCAGTATCGTTTATCGTTCTTGTTTCAACCGCCGTAGACTATGCAAGCTGACCAACTGACCAACCGACTGGACATAAATGTCGCTATTCTCTGTTCTACGGTCGGGTCGACTATATGTGCCGCTCATTTATGTGATACTTCGTCATTTGTGTTGGCCGTCGCCCCTCGAAATTTTGTCCAACCGACTGTCAGCGTCAACAGCGCCTCTCGCTGCCCCGTCCGATCTCTGTTTCCAGTAGCCATCAGCCAGACATCAGATTACACTGTGAGCGGATACGGGGCTAGTGCATCGCACGGTGTGTCTGTTTACTCCCCAGCCGTTAGGCCAGTACCTAATTATAATTGTATAGCAGCACCTTTCTAGGCGTGTATCACTTCGGGGGTTTCTTTGAAGTGTCAGCGCGTCAAGCTCCGCCCTGCGAGGGCGAAGCGACTGTGAGTGGCGACCAATGGCGACTAAGAAATACTTGAACAATACAAAATTATCCTCGAAATACAATAGAATGATCATGATATCGGTCAACCAAAATACTAAAAATACGAGTCCGCATATGCATGACAGAAACACAAACAAGCTAGCCAGGATTACGCTAGTGTCCAAAGTGTCCACACAAAGCCATAACACAGACACTCATAGAGTGCGACTGATCAATACGCCTACCGGCCACAGTTCGATAGTTCAAGCTCCGACGCCCTCCACTGTCCCTAACCCCCTACGTGCCACAAACCAAGGATCAAAGGATCAAAGGAAACCCGCGAAGTGATACAAGACCCGAAATCATACTGCTTAGTGACAGAGACACATAGATGTAAATAGCTTGCCCAACGTTACTCTGCAGCGATATCCGGCCGAGACCTACTTGTCATGGCAGGCCTGGAGCCCACCTTGCTTGATGGTGTTGACTCAAGGTGGGTCTGTTAACGAATTACTAGCCGAAAAGTCACTAATTTCAATTTGTATGTGAAAGTGATGTTAAGATGCGGGCAAAGAGGACTACTGCGCCCTTCAGAACGCATTGGATTGGGTGGGATTGGATAATTCACTATAGTCAAGAATAGACCTATGCGCTCTTGTGTTAAAAGGTTTGGTGGAAGGCCCTGTAATGGTGGGAAGCCTAGGACCATGGCCCCCTGAGCCCCATCCTAAACACGGCCCTGTAACTGATCAGAGATCCTATGCTCTGCCGTATTAGCCACCACGCCACCTGCGCGTGTGGCCGTGAGGTTAGAAATTGTTACATAGAGGAGAGATGGTTAGAACATCAGGCGATAGCACGACAGATGTGTGGCGGTCAACTCCTCTCCAATTCAACCCGTTAGAAATAGTCAGGGTTTAGGTTTCGGGTAGTGCGGGGGTTAGGATTAGGGCAAGGGTTAGAGTGAAGCTTAAAGTTATGTTTAGGGTCAGGATTTAGGGTTAGGGTCAGGGCTGGGTTAGCCTTGGGTACGAGTCGACTTTGGGACGAATCGACTGTAAACCTGACAGACTGACTGACTGTGCCGTAGCGACATTGTTAATATATCGTTGTCGTGCTATGTCCTCAGGGAGTCGTCACGATGGACATCGGTCTTGTTAGCCAGCAGACATTACGGACCTCACTCCCGTCACGTCTAATACTGCACGTCACGCTAAGATGTATCAGCTGACAAGACCGACTGCCGGTAACTCAGTGCACGAACAGCTGCAGTGTGACAAGATACAACAGCCTCAGCTGTCGCTGACATGCCGTCCAACGATTGTGCGAACGTATTCGCCAGAGGCCGCCATGCAACTGTGAGAATAACGAATTCGTAACGTATTTCTAACATTTGACGCCGTCAATGAGGGGGATCCCCTCGAACTGTCGGGTTCATATTTGGTAGAGGAAAACTAGAATGGCTGGGCTACGATCCGGTGAAGATCGCATGAAGATCGACCCAGTCGTTTGGGCACAATACATCAACGTCACAGCCACACAGCCACATAACCACGTCGCCACAGCAATAGCCGCCCTAACGCACTGCGTCGGGCAGCAAAAATTTGCCAGCAAGTTGTCGATGTATATGCTTCCGCCTGCGCCAACTTGCCTTCGGGGGTTTGTCCGACGGGTTACTCCTTGGGGGACGTTTGTCCCGGAGGTTTAGACGGGGGTATTTTGTCCGGGTGGGTTTACCACGGAGGTCTGTCGAGGGAAACCGTTCGGCGCTAGTTAGTCTGTGGTGGGTCCGGTGGAGGCAGAAAAAATAACTCAAGGGACATGGTGGCCGGCCAGTCCTGTAGTGCGATCACAGACGGACGCACAGCCGACATGAACAGAATGCATATTGCCCCGTTCGCTTTCACTTATGTATGTGACTATATACACTGGGTGACTCAGTGGTTAGCGTCGTGGCTCGCCACCCGAGAGGTCGTGACTTCGACGCTTCTCTGCGCTCCAGTTGCCCAGTGCGCCGTATCGGCTTGAGCAGCTAACAACCGTGATAGCCATCATGTAGCGGTCTTTGGCAGACTGTTTTCTCGCAATGGTCGTTCCTATAGGTCTACTCAACCTTCCATCCTTCTGGAGTTGGTAAATGAGGACCAGCTTCGGCTGGGAAAGCAAAGGCAGGTATGGTTCATTCCATTCGTGGATAAATGCGTGGGTGTGCAGGTAAAACTGTGAAATCCCTCGACAACGCGTGCCATACCTGAGCGCTTCTGCAGTGAGGTTTCTTCACTAAAAGGTGCTATATCAAGTTCATGACCTTTACCATTCTTTTGTAGGTGGGCGGAGGCATAAGCACGCGATCAGACTCTGCTTAGACTACGACGACTTCTCTGTAACATCCCGGCCCGAAGGTTGTGGACTTGTCGTTGACTCTTCATAGTAGCGTGAGACGGAAACGACACGACACGGACACGATGCGGCCTACTTTCTCTCCGCTACGCCCGCGCGTTCACCAATCGGACAGCTACTTTTTCATAGCGTCACAGTGGCGACTTTCTAAGGACTTGTCGGCCACGATAAGTTGTTGTCAGGTCTGTGTACTGCAGTCTGAGCTTCACATAGCGCTGTTGGTCGTCCCACGCTCCTACTGGACGCTGCAACTCTACACCAGTGCGATTGATAACGCCGCAAACAGACGCGACAAGACTTTTTCTCTTTCACTTTCAATCTTTCCACCACTTCGACTTCGTTACTCTAGTGTGCGTTTCATTTGTATTTATTGCTTGATTCCGTTCAGACAATAGTTTTTTTGTACACCGTTAGCTTACCGTGTGCTGTATAAATCTTCCGCTGTGTCTAAGAAAGCTACCCTTGTTTTTGCAATAGCTTCGTTAAAGCTAACTCTACTCTGGCACACATAATTATACTACTAGAAATTTTCTATCACATATTTGACGTTCTTTGTAAAATAGTACACCGTGTACCAGCTTAAAATTATTTAGTTATTATTTTTGCAAAAACAAAAGGATGCAGTTGTTTGGAACACATTCTAGTTAATTTCATAGCAAACACAAACTGTTTTGTGTATTATTTTATGTCTCAAGCTGTGCTAACCTGTGCATATCATCAGTAGCCTACTGTATACTGTCAGGTCGACGACGATGATGGCGACGAAAAATGACGTATGGGGTTAAAGTTAAAATGTTGCACCAGAAAGGAAGAGTTAAAAACTTAAAGTTGGGGTAAAGCTTGTCTTCCGTTATTTACTTTTTTTAGTAAAAAGTTTTTTTTGTTTACTTCGTTAGTATCAAGTTACTAATCTTATGTCGTAAGCGTATTCAGAAGATTTGTCGATCGATACTGAAATCGGCGCAATAGCAGCCAGATACCATCTGTTTGTTGCTTCATCGTCGATCAAAAAGGTAAAGAAGGGTAGAGCAGTTTGTGAAACCACCTCACCGCTACCGGAAATCACATACCGTACGGGATCACACAGAGGTGACTTTCCCTCCCTTTACCTTAGCCACAGCTGGTGCTCGATTTAGCGACCTCGAAGAGATGCAAGGCTGAGTTTTCATGGGTGGTAGTTACATCCTGAGATAGTTTACCCGCCAGAGATGGTTACCTACCACAGAAAATAACCGGCAGTGTCACGACCGGGATTCGAACCCACGACCGCGAGTCGAAAGTTCGACATCCCAACCACTACATCACCGAGCCACCGTAAGCCTGTGATGGTTTGCGCAGATTATAGTAGAACTTCGAAAATAAAAACATTATATTTTAAGTAAAGGTGTCCGAAGACGGCGGCCGGGCGAATAAAGTAACGCAAATGCGTCTGCAAAGAGTTCTAATCGATATCGTCTGATTCTATGTAGAGAAAAAAACCAGATCCGGTCTTACAGCACTCGGCAATCGACTGCATTGGCACTGACAACAGTTACTGAAAGCACAGCAGACATTACATGTATTATCAGACGATTATTTAGTATACAATGTAAAATGTAACAAGCGATTTTTAATCTTTATTAGAACAGTAATGGACAACCCGACCCGACCTGACCCGACCCGCGGGTCAACCCGACCTGCGTGCAACTCTGGAATGCCGTCTGGAAAATGTAAAAGATGATAAGAAACGTATACTGGGCAGCAGTCTACCAGTGCATCAGCCGTTGCTGTTGCCGCTGTTGTCGTAGATCGCAATGACCAGACCAGATCTGCATTCAGCAACCGATATTGAAGCAGCCTTTGCCCTGAAACGTAGGAGCCCACACCATGTCCCAAAGAAACCAAACCCCTACGATTTTCTGGCACAACTTTACCAAAACAAGTTGGCTGTAAATAATTCTTGTCGCAGAGAAAATCGTGAAGCTGTTGCCTACTTAGTAAGTAAGTAAGAAAGTCGATTCTATTCAAGCGTGATATATGTGAGGCACAGAATACAATCAATCGAGTGAACACAAAACACGACAAACAACAACAAAGTACCTATAGGTGTATAAAAATTATGGGTTTTGTCGCCAGACGCAGTTCGTTGGCGCAGCAATTGCTACGGAGACGTAGCTGTCTGTGCGAGTGTCTGTGTGTCACGTTGATAAATTGTGCCCAAACGACTGAGTCCATCATCATGCGACCTTCACCAGATTGCAGCCCAGCCATTCTTGTTTTCCCCTACCAAATATAAACTTGATAGCTCGAGGGGATTCCACTCATCAAATAGCGTCAAATAAGAGCGGGTAGGTACAGTCAGAAAATCCGGCCAATAAATCGCAGTCATTCACCAGAGGACAGCTCTTGATAGTACAGCATGCAATATCGGCGTGCACAAGCATCGGGCGGTTTGTCAGCAATAGCTGAGATTCTTGTTTCCATTAGCTAAACGGCGCTTTTCCCAGTCGCAAAGTATCGGTGTGATGTCCCAGCTGATCTTGGCGCTGACTGACGGACGGAAGGACGGAGGGCTCTAGTCGAGGTGCGTGGTTGAAGTGGCAAACGTCGCACTGTCGGACGTGTACTGTATGTGACAAGCAAGCGATCCGGAGGGAGGAGGCCGCTTAACAACTCAGCAGCTGAAGGCTACTGGAATGGAGATCACTGCCGACCAGTGGGCCACGAGACTTAGGGGGGCCGCTTAACGACTCAGACACCCATGCAAGTCGCAGACCGAAGTCCATTCCTTATTGATCGGCAGTCACCGCAGTTGCCGCCACACGCACGCCCTTCCAGTTTACTCTACAGGCTAGTGATGCACGCAGTCGACGACATATCGATATAAAGAAAGAGACAAACAAACAAGCGCACATGTATAGTTAAAAGACAACAAACATGACGCTAAACTGCATTACAGAAAAAGCATCATGAGTAGCCGAGGAATAACGAACAGCGAGTCGCCCCGTACGGCGTCGTCGGGCAAAAGAAGATACGAGAGCTGGACAAAGTAATTTCGCGAATGCCGCATCGAATTCATTCCCCTTTTCCTCCAGGTGGGGGATCTGGACCCCCATCTAATACACTGTGCCCTGTATCTCCAGCAGTCTACACTCCAGGACAACTCAGCCTTCCATCCTTCGGGGTCGGTAAATGAGAACCTGCTTCGGCTGAGAAGGCACAGGCAGGTGTGGTTCATTCCATTTGTGCATAAACAATGTGGGTGGAAGGTAATACTGCGTGATCCCTTGACAACGTGTGCCATATCTGAGCGTTTCTATGGTGAGGTTCCCTCGCGAAGAGGCGCTATATCAAGTGTACTTTACCATCACCTTAATCCGCTCAGCCGTTTCAGCACAGCGTAGCCGCGTGTCAGGCAGACAAAATGTTCAAAGGTTGCATGCGTAGCAAGCAGACTACAGCGCTTCGTCACACCAACAGTAGTAAACCACGAGGTTTTTACTGGTCCTTGAGATTTTTACTTAGGCCACTTTAAAAAATTCTTATGTACATTTCTTATGTAAAACGAAACTTAGGGGCATAAAAGATTGGAGGAAAAAGAACAAACAACATGTTACTACACCGTGTCTCAAAAAACCTGACTCCTTCGATTTTTTTGGCATAACTTTACTAGAACAAGCCGCTTATGAATAATTTTAAGCAGAGAAAACCGTGAAGGTATTGCCTACTAGTTGTGCGTAAAAAGTTTGGTATAGGTAGAGAATCATCTGCGTGGTTGCTATAGCAACCATAGCATCATTGCAAAACAGCGCGCCGGTCTACCACGCAAGTTCAAGTTCTCAGGAAAAACGTGTCACTTTTTAGCATAACTTCGCCAAAATGTTCCGATGTCAATATTATTTTAGGTACATAATTTCAGTTCAAACAACATTTCGTGTAAGTTGTGTTTAAACAGGTTACCAGCAGGCTAGTGTGCGGGTGTTGTACCGGTCCACCGTGCACGTTCGACAGTCGAGTTCCTGCGTCAAGAAACACCCGACTTTATTTCACTGGATTTGTGACCGCCAATCAGTCCGCACCTTAACACAGTTGAGTACAAGACTTGGGGCTGCATGCAGGAGCATACACGATGTTACGATGATAGTTTCATAGCATACAAGAAGTCAGTACGTGACGTGGCCTAGAAGCAGCGACCAATACAAACTTCTAGGCACGACTAGTAGGTAATAGCTTTGTCATCTTCTCTGCCAAAAACTATGCATCACTGACTTGTTTTAATAAAGTTATTCCAAAAAATCGTTGTGATCTGGCTTTCTTGAGACACGGTGTGGAAGTCAGTTTCAGCAAGCTTACCATTGCCGTTAATTTTCCTATTGCGACGTTTGCCCACCAGACGTAGCCTGGCAACATCGAGCTGTCTGCTGATTGCGAGATTCACCGATTACCGTTAGCTATGAAGCCGCGGTATCTTTTTCGACACACAGCGCATCTCTACTGCAAAGCGACATCGACGGACGCCGTCGCAGTGCGTATAGTGGCTGTGTGTGCGACCAACCACGCGCGAACTGACTTGGACCATGCACGCTACACGCTGTATTCTCCAGACGCCACAACCGCGGCCGCCACCGGCTCATATCCGTATTGCGCGGTTGCAGAACCGAAACCGAAATTTGGACTTTCATTCCGCCATCGGGCATTGCCCCCTACCC
>Ga0126335_1001542_pt1 | contig 13019 bp, 7 predicted proteins | sample OlaspJWI45metaG_FD_108409 | JGI IMG/M metagenome (GOLD analysis project Ga0126335, IMG submission 108409) | Marine gutless worms symbiont microbial communities from Oahu, Hawaii - Olavius sp. 1 OAHU.JWI-45 metaG | ecosystem: Host-associated > Annelida > Digestive system > Unclassified | place...
GATACTGCTGGCCAGACAGTGTTGCATAGGACTCACAGCTAGCGCGATGTCATCACTACACTGCATCTGGAATGATAAGTGCCTCTCAATTCCAACGAACATTCGTTTCTTCCAGGCTTTGGTACTCTCAATACTTATCTATGTTTCCGAGAACTGGACTTTCTGCGTCACTAATATGAAGACACTACAGGCCTTCTACTCGAAATGTTTCCGGCAAATCTTCGGGGTTCGCTGGCATTAACACACACAACTAATTCAGAGATACTGTCCCATGCCGGCGTTGGCAGAGCATATCGCTCGCCAAGGCACAGCAGCTTTTGGCCACATTTCACGACTGGCTGACTAACGTTCCAGATCGTCTGGCCCTTCATTGTCAGGTCAACACATCTCCTGGCTGTCTTACCAGTAAACGTTGGAAATGTCATCCTGGTCGACCAAGGAACAGATGGCTAGATCTAGTTCAGCAAGACTCTTAACTGTTCCTGCTGATCTGTGGAGAAGAGCGGTCCTTCGTGGTCATGGTGCTAGAGTGACACTACAGCCATCGCAGGCTACGTGGACCTGATGATGATGATGTCATAACTGCACCGCCTGCTCTGGCCTATTATTTTCGTCATGAGCGTTGAGCAAACAGCTTACCCAGACCCTGACTGTGCCCATCGTGTGCTAGTAGAGAGTGTCCAGGATTGTCTGCAGTCGTTGTCTGCATCAACTGGACATATCTACCTGCCATTCTGCCAAGAGTAGAGACGTTCATTGCCCAGTGAAGTTTTACATCCTATGGACCAACAGTGTGGAACAGTCTGTCATCTGCTCTGCGTGACAACAGACTCTTACTGATAATGTTCAGGCAGCTGCTGAAGGCTTATCTTTTCAGACAGTGATGGACACCAGAACTGGGTCGATATCACCTTTGCCAACATCGATATTCACCGACATTTTTTACTCTAAAAAATTGGCGGTAGTGATAGATATTCTTTACTGCAGTACTCTTTGGCCTGCTCATACTACAAGAAGTTGACAAAGTGTCTAACGTTTTTGCGATTGACCTTAGAGATTCAATGGCATTGTCAGTATCATCCATGGTTTCCATGCTGTTGCACTGTCAGTCTTTATAAGGGGCAACTGTACCATTTTTACATTCGGACTATGTAGCTGGTGATGCCAAAGTGTCGAACCAGTAGAGATTGTAGAGATGTAATGATGTGTCATATTGGCAAATGATATGCCCATATTTACTTATATAATTATTTGTCTCGTTAAACAGTCGGGAAAAGTATAATAAACTATCAAAAATTACCAGTATTTCAGTTGTCACGGATGCGATACTGATATATCGCCCCAGCTCTAATGATACCACCCAGTGCTGCTAAGTAAGTAAGTAAGTAAGTAAAACGTGAATTTATATAGCGCATATCGTTTAAAAAAACCTCTAATGCTGCTGTGGCATGTCTGCATTTCCAGTGCTGTCTACTATTGTCATGAGTTACTTACTTTCAATATGTGCCTGTGACTCATGCTTGCTTGTATTTGTGCACTATACACATTTCATCGCAATAACTATGTAACTATATGAGGGTGGGGTTCAAACTTTTGATCATATCCATGCATAATAAAGTTGTAAACCACAATCCACTAATCTGGCAACAGATATGTTTGCCATATAGTACCAGTTAGTTTCAACATCAGTTTAAAGAAATATTAATGCATTAACACTTGAAAGCAAAGCTTTTTAGCCTCAACGTAGTCATATAACCTTGCCTATAAATAATACACTGTAAACAGGGAAGCTAAATACAGAGCAGACATGTTTTTATTCTTCTGCCATCAAGACAGGCATAGCAAGAATGTTTTTAGCCAGCTCAACATCTGTTCAACGTGTCAACATTCTGTCTGTCCTTCTGTCTGTATTGATGTCCTGACACTGCAGAGATGATGGCAAGCAGTTTGCATTGTGATGTCAACTTCATTTGACTACTATCAGTACAATGTGCTATTAACTTTATACCTCAGTGTGATGTCAACTTGTAGCAAGTGGGCACAGACTGGTGGAGATATGGTGGCATAGAAATTATTCAGATGCATTCTGGTTGTTTATTGTCATGTCATTAGCAGTCGGCAAACACTCTGAAGGTTACGTTACTTTGTGCGTATTGTTTTAGACATATCGCTATATGGTCTATGTCCTGCACGTAACCACTTGTCTCTGGTGATCTGTGAATGTTGTCATCAGTCCATCACTCCACAAGGCTTGCAGCAACATTACGGTACGCTGTCACATTTGCCACATTATGTTGTTTAACTTTCTTGTGGCAGATTTAATTTTTGGGTTTTCTTGGTACAGCCAGGGCTTTTTGTGCCATTTTGCTGTAGCAATCTTTCTTAATACTGGTCTTCATTTTTGGCTTAACCTAATACCTTTGGCTGGTGGCATGGTGAAATGGTTGATAGCATTGGTCTGATCAATAGAGTTGGTTAGTACATGGATGCTTTGAACGGTTTACCAGCAGTGTTCGGTATACTAGGAGAAAGTACATAATTTAAAACATTGCATGCAGCATAATTGAAGATCTTGTGTAAAGTGCAGCCTTTTTGTTATAGTGACACGTCCTCACTATTTCCTGCGAGCATCATCACGATAGTTAGGCTCAATATAACTGGAAACATGGCGTGACACGTAGCGGAACGTTACATTCTGTAGAGCTGAATGGCGTTTGCTTTCTGGTTTTTACTCGGCCATTCCAGACAATACATATTAATAAAGTCTGCCAGTCATAATGATAATGCACTCTGAAGACGTCAGACTACTAAGCTCCAGCTCTAAACTAGTTGTGCTACCCCACTGACGTTCCTATACCTCTTCTGTGTCCCACTAGCCATTAGATATCGCTTACACCATGCCTATAAATTACAATGTGAATAACAGCAGGCAGCTAGTTTGGACAAGGCCTATACGCAGACACTGCCATGCAAACTGATGCCACAGGCTTTAGGCAGCAGCGCATTGGGGAAAGCGATATAGCAGGCATCATTACATCACACCCACACAACATACTTTTCCCCAGCATTTGTAATATGGTCGATTTTGGTCAACTGCCATGCTCAGGGCATCTCGTCAACTTTAGTCACCTGCCGACGTGAACCTGGTGGTCGTCTAAAGTACCCTTCTGCCACGAAAGAGTTAATGCTATTATTGTTGGTCGAGATTAGCAAATGTTGAGAATGCATTGTTATTTTTTATAACTCAAACAATTGTTTAGTCCAAATGCTTCTGCTTTGTGGCAGTATTGTATAGCTGGTGGTTTTGTTGTTGAGACAGATAGAAGACACAAAGGTGAAGTCGTGAGGTCATCGCGGATCTCATTGAAAGAGTCTGCAGTGGAGTTGACATCAGTAGGTCATCAGTCAGTGTCTGATGATGACAGCTGGTCACGTCACTCATCTCTGCCCTCTAATGATGACGACAGTAGCTGTGCACGGACCTATTATGTGCTTCCCGTTGACCGTTGGTTGGGAAAACGCAAACATCGTGACGACATGGATGGATCTAAGCACATGAAATCTTCTAAACCGAGCTGGGTTGAGGGCTTAGGCCATAGTGCCGACAATAGAATATCTATGAGTCTGTCTGCTCTACAGACATTGGGTGCTCTATCTCCAACCAAGTCTACTGCTTCATCTTCAACAGCATCATCCCCAGTGAAACACACCAATAAAAGTGCTCCAGCCACTAAGGCATTGCCGCCGCCGTCACAGCTGTCACCTGTTTTACCTTTGATATCGAGGAAATGTTCATCATATGATGCCAATGTTGGTGTGAAAACTCATCCACCCGATGCTGACAGTGGTTACAAGACACTTCTAACTGTGACTGACAGTAGTTCTAAAACGTGTTTGAGTTCCGCCGAGAGTCTCACAAAAACACGTCCATCGGCATCCACTGACAGTGGTGATAGTACAAAAACACACCCATCACCTGGAATGACGATGTCGCCGACATCAGCAGCAGTCAGTTCTATTGTTGGAATGTCGCTGCCAGGTACGCCTGTCATGCTAGACCCTCATGCCACATCAGGTCACAGACAGTCAAAGCAGAAAGGTCGGGGACGTCGAGACCCCAACTCACTGCCTTGTAAAGGTGACAGAATCTCAGACTATGTTTGGTTGTATTTATGTCATCTCTTATATTTCACCAGTTGTTGGCAAATCCCAAATCAAGCCTCTTGACTTATGAGCAAATCTCAGATCATTTTGAAAAGAAAAGGAATCAAATATTTGGGCAAGATGTCAAATGAGAGGTGCCAGAAGTGTTTGAACTTTGAAAGTAGGTAAACCAACTAAGACAGACTACTTGCACACCTCTCCGTCCCTCCCAAGTATTTAAAGACAAATGCGTTATCATTCTGAAAGTAGAGCAAGAGCAATAAAGTAAACCAAAAGTAAACAAATAAGTATCTGTAGTCTTTAATCAGACAACATGGTGCTTCATAAACTCAACAGTGGGTAGGCCAAGTATGGGAGTGGACCATGGTGCGAAAATGTGGGCAGGTCCAACCCAGTAGCTTTAGCCACTTATGCTGCTACTACTGCTACTGTGTTGTAAAGTTAAGTAAACATAGTCATATACACTGTGTCTAGGAAAAAAGTAAACCAAAGACAATATTGGATAGGAATGTTAAATCTCAAGGCATCCTAACAAAATTATGTGCACTAGATTCTGAATATATCTTTGAAAGAACTCCAAAATTTCCTTAGAAAATATTCATTAGCAATGGAGTTAGTAATCGTTCAGTATCGACGACAAACTATGTCAGTTTCTTTCACGTCAACTAATGCAGTAACTGGTCCAGAAGTGACGGTCTGGAAGTGATGTTTGCTGACAGGACATTTCTCCTGCTCATAGGGCATGAGTAAACCATGCAACTGTTAACCTGTGAAACACCAGACTTCAACTCTTTGGTCGGCCAACAGTCGTGGCCTCAGCCCAGTAGACTACTTGATCTGGAGGTAGCTGCAGGAGTGTGTGTACCGCAGCTGGATTCATGGCATAGCCCAGCTGAATTTGCATTTTATTGAAGAGTGGGAATATTTCAACCAGGTGATCAATTTATCATCAATGAAGCAGTCAGGCAGTGACGGTCATGTCAAGCTTGCATTAGAGCACGTAGAGAATATTTAGAGCATAGTTTTTAAATATGTTTGACTTTTGCAGTTCGAAGTCACATGTCTAAACGTTGCCTGTAGTGGACACTTCATGTTTTTGGGTGACCTCGCTAAACTTATTGTAACTTCTGCAGATGTTGACAGATTTTACTGAATTTGGCGATTTGTTTGTGATTAGATGTCATATTTTTGATGCAGAATTTGGTTGAAATCTGAAGTTGCTTGCTGGAGTTATAAAAATGTACAAACTGTTACTTTTTCTCAGACACACTGTAGTTGGGTGGGAAGTGTTAGACTATCGACATCCCATTTCCCGTGTCCTCAGCGTGTGATGGCTGTAAGTTTTCTGTCTCTCACTGTCTTACCTTTTGAGGACCTGGTCTGCTCATGACAGCTGAGTTGGCTGGGAATGCTGTGGGCTGGAACTGAACACAAGACCTTTAGATGGAAGTACAGTATGTTTTGTGCCACCGGCATATTGTCTGTAATGCTGACGATGAACATGGTGTATGTGCTGATGGTGTAGAAGTAATGATTGTGTTGTGTAGATCGAGAGTTTGATGCTGACTGTCACTGTGGTGTGTGGGTTGAGGAGACAAGCCGACAGTGCACACACTCACTTACATGCAAGGTATTAAAAGGCACAGTTCATACTGTTTGCAGATAAATGTGTGGGTGCCAGGTAACACTGTGAGATCCTTACAATGCTACCATACCTCAGCACTTCTGTTATGAGGGTACTTCGTTAAGAGGTGCTATATCAAGCGTCCCTCACTTCCGCCTTTTACCTTTATGGCCGATCGTTCACTTTAGACTAGTGATATCCCATTCCCATCCCTTGACATATGAGGGCAATGACCAGTAATGTCTGTCTTATTGTTATTGTTGCAGTTTACAGCTGCAGGCTGATATTCATTTTGTGGCAATAGGCTCCTCTCCTCCCCTTGCTTACTGCGCTATTTTTGTCGTAATATCCGGTGAGGGCATTGATTTACACATTTGCATATGTATTTGTACCAGTCACTGTTTGTACCTGTGTATGCATATGCTGCGCGCCGCTGCGCGGCATTGGCCAGCTACTGACTCACCGACCCAGTTTCTGATCTGTTTTCACCTGTTTGCTGCCGTGTGACTGTGGGTCACGTGACCACTGTGTTCAAACAGTGGGCACGATTTCTGGTCACTTCTCAAGTCAGACATTGTTGAGTAAAGATCGACAGTGCTGTCAATCTTGGAGAGAAGTCGAGCTCGGTGTTCATGCAGTATTTCCTGTGAGTGATACGACTGATGAAGACCGTGAGTCAATCTGCTGTGCTGTTTGCCACACTGTGACATTGCTGAGAGCTGTCTGACAAACAGTGCACTCACCACAGTCTGTGCGAGTTCTGGGTGCTACGACAACTGACGCCAGCTGTCACTGACCACCGCCCATCCTACAATGCCAGCAGTTCGTTTCGTCGGAGCCGTCTACCATGCCATGCACCAACTTGCTCACCTCTTGCTGCAGCCACTAGCTACACTGTTTGGTGACATTCTCGGTTTTATTCTATGTTATAGTCTCCTTTTTGTATTGAGCCATAATTACTGTATTGCACCTGTTATTAAAGTTATATTCTGTTTCCAAAGCTGTCTGCTGATAAATTCTAGTTTTCCACTCTGGCTCACAGCTGAGTGAACCATTAGGGGAGAGGATGACCTGTAACATATTTGGGGGCTCGTCTGGGATGTATTTAGAAGCTTATCCGTGGGATATGAATCCAGTCTGTCAGTTGTGAGCACAGGTGGTATCGTTGAGTTGTTATAAGGCCACGTCATTTATACTGTAGTTGTCAAGTAAGTCGAAGTAAGCCATTGTGTTTTCCGCTTGCCTTTCTAGGACCGATTTGTTGCATAATTGTTACTGTGCTTCGTCATATCGTCCTTGTAAGCGTAAGTAAGTACTCTCACTGTGTTTCAGCATTTTTGCTGGTTAAATAGGCTTTTTGAACCTAAGCGTAACTACTAGGCTTCTGTTATCCACATATTTTTGTGACGATAAGCTTAGTTAGGGTTTTGCCAGTTTGTGCAGCACTAGCTTTCTGGCCTTGCTATCCTGTGGTTGAGTATTTGCGTTTGGGACAACGTAACTTGTCTTTTAGCCAACCACTAGGTCTTGGGTTTTTCTGGTTGCGTACCACCATAGTGTGGGTCTGTTTCTTTCTACCAACCGTTCAGCCCGTAGTTGTAGCCCATTTGTGATTTTGGCAATAACTGCCAACCGACTCAGTGTACATATCGGTTGTCTGTGTGAGTATATGGGGACCTGACTCATGTCATTATAGTCCCTACTGCATATACTCTTTAGATCAGCAGTCAGTCTCACTCCACGTTATAAACAGTACACCTGAACAACATCAGACCTTCAGAGCAGGATTTCTTCCTTGACTTATGAGTTCAAGATAAAACAAGAAACTAAGCTTTAAAACGTTGTGAAAATTTCTTAAGAATACTGAGTGTAAAAACCTGAAAGAAATTTAATAGTTTTTGTTTGGCTCAAGACAAGTCAAGAAAGTGAGCTCGAAGTTGTTGAGAAGATTTTCTCAAGAAAACTGACGTAAAGCTTCAAAGAAATTGAGTAGAATTTCTTAAAGAAGTCGGCATCGTGTCCGTTGGCATCTTGGGGTTAAGACAAGACAAGAAGAAAGGAAATTGAGCTCTCTACGACGTTGAGAAATTTTCTTAAGAAAAGTGGCCTGAAAATGGTTTATTACTTACTGACGTGTTATGTGTTGTTACACATTAAACCCTGCGAGTGCTATAGCACTACTTTATGTTGCTAATTGTAGATTCATTCGCTCTCACTGCGGAGGGCAGTGGTTGGTCGCAGTCTGTCATTTGACAAGCTGTTAGCTGATCATCGCGCGGCCAAGGATGAGTTGCTGCGTCATAAGATGTCAGTCAAACTTGGAGTGGGATCTCCTGGCGTACTGGTCACCCAAGACTTGCAGCATTCAACCCCAGCCACAAACTACAAATCACTGCCGTCGCCGGCTGCTACTTCCCCATCAAATTCTAGTTCTGACATACTGATGTTAGCAGACGTGGAACCAGCTACATCGCCACGAGATTCGGAGAGTTTGCCATCGCCGCCAATGACCAAGTCATCGTGGCGATCAGCATGGAAGGCGCGATGTGCCGTGCTGCGGTCAGCTCGGTTGTTCAGAATTCTGGCACCGTCACGTTTTGCATCACCTGCCGATGATTGGCCAATTAAAAGGTTTGATCGGTTATGATGGTGGCAGTGTGCTGCAGTAATATATATTGGTTTCAGTCAACTTAGTTGCTGTACATTGCGCTCCGTTTACTAGTGGGATGGGTCAGAGAAACCATCTCAGTATGTAATATGTTGGCATGATGGGTAGAAGCTGGGAATAAAGAGACAGTGTTCATGTATTTGTGATCTCACGTTGTGAGTTGATATCTGACTGAGAGCTGTAGGTCAGCACTGCTCTCAGGGACATGTTGCTTGGGAAGGAATTTATTATTTTTATCATATCATTGCTCGACCCTGTGACTGATTTGTACTCCTTTGAATTGCTTGCAGCATACAACCAAAAAATGTGAATTTGTTTTTATTGGTTGCTTGATTGGTTGGTTGCATATTTACATATACTGTAGAGTGATGCATGAATTTTAGCTTACAGGTCTTTAAGTTATTGAATTCAGTTTTGGGAGTAGAACACTCATTAATACCTATGATGTGTTCCACGGCAGCACCCGATAAGCATGTCATTATCACTTCACTGTTTGCTGCCTCACATTGCCTCCTTGGTCATAACACAACTTTCGTGGGTGGAAGTAGTAAAACATGACTAGTGCAAGGTTTCTAGCATTATTTGTGTATATGAGTGCTTTTGTCCATGTCATTTATTTTCTCAGGTTTTGGTTTGTTTTATTTTGTCATCCATTTTTGATTGTCAGTGCCAGTGCAGACGATTGCTTGGAAAGACTCATCTGTGAAATAACGTATTATGTGCCGCGTGTGATGTCAAACTAGTGTTAGGAGGACGGTACTGGTATCTAGTATTGAGTATTGAATGATACTTGATGGTATCATGCAGTGCCAAGTATCATTTGATACTAAGCGTGTACTCGCATCTGATACCAATACCAGCCGTTTGCTTTGACAGCTTAGCATAGACATTTCTGGAGCCTCATTGTCGCATCATGGTCTACTGCCTTCTGCCATGCAGTCTGGATTGGGTAAAAAAGCATACAGCTGCACTGGCAACACTTCTTTTCAACAACCACAACAATGCCTTTGATCTCAATCTAATGGGTCAATTACACAGCCAGTTGCTATATGTGAGATGCCATTTTGACGGTATCAAGTATTTGTATCGATGACTATCAAGTATCGATGTCAGCAATGGTCTCATCCTAACCTTGTGTGAAAACCTACTTACCTGCAGTGGCTGTGTGCTGGTCAGGCCTAGTCAGCCGAGTGCATTGGCAGTCTTGCGGTCACTGGTTCCCATCCCTGATGATGTGGTGGAGACAAGTGATGATGATGATGAAATCCTAGATCATTCAGCAGCTCTAACACACTTGTCACATCAACCGCGACCGTTTGCTGTACGTTGAGTCTCACCAACATCTTTGTTCCACATCTGCACAGTTTTTAAGTTCTTGAACTTTAACGAACTTTATAACAGTAGTGATCTTTACATTTAAAAAAAATTAAATTCCATTATGTCAAAAAAATTACGTGTTTCGGGAAATATGGCCCTAAAACATAGGGTGGTAGGGCGGTATTTTATTATTTTTTGTTTAATTTCATAGCCACTTGTGCATGCTGTATTATGAAAATTATGCCTGATGCCGCGAGTATCATGCGAATTTGTTGACCCAAAGTTGTCAAATGTAGCCTGAAGACCTGAGAGCAACATTTGACAACTGAGGGTCAACAAATTCGCATGATATCAGCTCAAGGTATCTGTTATTTTAGTGAACCAAAAATATTAATATTACATTGGCATGTATCATTGAAAAAAATTGTGTTAATTATTTTATTTTTAAAAAAACTCTTACGAGTGCGGGACTATCACCGATACCAGGCAATATTGGCAGCAAATATTGACTGGTTAGCCGATCAATATTAGCTTTTTATTCACAGCACATGCTGCGCATTTGACTAATCATGATCACGCATTTAAGATCGTGATATAACAAATGCAATTATGTCATAGCTAGTGATCCGACATACACGGCTGTCCACTGTTGGTGATCGTGCATTTCCAGTTGCCGGATGCCGCCTCTGGAACGGTCTGCTGCCCGACGTCACCTCAGCTTCAACGCTGTCTGTTTTTAGAAGCTGCCTCAAAACTTATCTCTTTTCCCGATCATTTCCTTCCTAACTGTTTTCGGTTTCTAGTTCAGCACACTGTGTATAGTAGTGGTTTAGCAGTATTTGTACTTTAGGCCACTCTAAATAACTCTAATGTAATGTAATGTAATGTACGAAGCAAAACAGACAAAAATTGCATTGAAAAATGGATGCAGTTGGGAAGCCCCAAAATTGTTATGGTCAGTGACTGTTTTAGGCAGTCGGGATTACCGAAACACACCTTTTTTTGTTTGGCCTTAGTGAAATAGTAGAAACACAAAAGAAATTGCTCTCTTGCTGACGTTGAACTATGGGGTTGGGTTGTCCATAAATTATATAACATTCTCAGGGAGGGGTTCAGAAATATGAGAGTAGAGGGGTAGTCTTTGCCAGTGTTATATAGCACTGTCTATCAATATACAGAGTTTGCAGATTGCTTAAAATCCCAGCTTGTTCTGTAGCTGTTGTGTGGGCGTTTTTGATGATGTATGTGTTTTAGTGAAGTATAATTACAATATGGTAATAAAAGCTGCAAATGCATAAAAGGTACATCATATACGAAGAATGGGGATAATGAGGGGAGGAGATAATGTTGTATAATTTTAGGGGAGGGAGTCTCTAGCAGTGTTATGTAACATTATATGGGGGAGCGGTGATAAAAATGACATTTTTGCATTGCATTGTATAATTTATTCGCTACCCCAGTGTTGAGTTTGTGCTTGCTGAAAACTTACAGCAGTATTACGTGAGCAATTGAGCATACTTCATTAATAATAATAATGGTTTTATTTGTATTGCAGCACGAATGCTTGATTACACAATATCTGCCATGCAGGACAGTGCATATAATATAACACAAATCATCGTATGAACATAACATAACATACGGATTTTAGCACAGTAATATACATTCTGCCAAATAGCGGTGCAAGGCTTACTCTGTGCCATAAATTAACAATTGTACAAACCGAAACAACAATAAACACATAATATAACATAAGACACAACTTAATAGTGGTAAATATTTACAAACATGCGTGCACTTTTTGGCACCTCCTGGGGATCGAACCCGGGACCTTCGATCCCAAGTCGGACACTAACCACTACTCCCGCACCCCGTCTATTGAATAGACAAAACTGCAATCAGTTTCTATACAGTATATATGCCATCGGGCTAAAACAGCAAAAATTAAAATTTTGAGATTGTGTGGTATAATGATTCATATGTGCCAGCTTGCACAGTTAGCAGTATATCACCCAGTCATCTGCTGTAACTGTAGAAGCTAGCAGATGTGAATCGTTATACCGCACAATCTCATAGTTTTGATTTTTGCTGTTTTAGAGCGATGGCTTATATACTCTATAGAGAAACTCAGTGCAGTTTTGTCTATTTAATATTTGCGGTTTTATTACCAAAATTTAACTACGGATAGCCAACACCCAGCAACACACTACACGTTAATATAGTGTATGCCAGCTGGGTATTTGGTATTTGTTAATGTTGATGTTAGTATATCTCGTCTAAAGTTAAGTGGTACCCTGTTATTTTGGATGCAAAAGGAGATACAGAGCTTATTGATTTAAATTTAAATACAACAATTCATCAAATTGCCCACTACTTACGTCAGAATATGTTCTATTAAGACTTACCAAATTTGCTCTGAAATCAGTCAATGAAGCAGTGAAATTATAAAATTGGTACCCGGTATGTACAAATCACAGTATTTTGATTGAAATTAGAGCTGCAAGTTTCGATTATTTTCGTAGTGGATTAAGTCCAATTTACATTAGAGTGTTACTACTTTCCACGCAGGTTTCTTGGCAACAAAGTCCATTTGCTATCGAAACTAAATAGTTATTTGGTAGAGGCTGCACATGGCCAGAAAGCAGGTGTTCAGTAGTATGCCTGAAATAATTATAATACGAACCACTTGTCATTCGAAAGAGTTGAATTTTTCCACTCCATGCCGGTGCTTCTTTTCGCTTGCATTAAGATTTGTGTTCCATGTCACTGGCTCATTCTGAAAATGCAACCGCCATCTTGAAATATTCAGTCTACTAATGTAAAGAACTTGTCGGATATGATGTATGCTGTATACGTCATTGATTGGTGGACGGGCACTCATGGCTGCGAAGGTCATGTCATGTCGTTGGCATCTTTATATTAGACCATCTGTCGCCGACATGACAGACCATTCTGACATATCAAGATGGTCCAAGTCAATGTCTTCCCCGTTGAGTTTGTCCAAAGTCAGACACTCGTGGCTCGCCACAGACTTTCCCGGTAACTTTGCTACGGGGAAAGTCACGCTAATCTAAATCAGACTTTCATCAGTGCCAGTAATTGATTTTTATAGGTTAATCGTCACAAGTATTAAGTAAGTAAACTTAGCACTAGTTAGCAGTGGGTGCTTAGTCCATCTACCCATAACTCTTGCCTAACTTACATATTGTTTTACGTATTTGTTTATTACTAGCCATTCTGCTCGCC
>Ga0126335_1001543_pt1 | contig 13018 bp, 10 predicted proteins | sample OlaspJWI45metaG_FD_108409 | JGI IMG/M metagenome (GOLD analysis project Ga0126335, IMG submission 108409) | Marine gutless worms symbiont microbial communities from Oahu, Hawaii - Olavius sp. 1 OAHU.JWI-45 metaG | ecosystem: Host-associated > Annelida > Digestive system > Unclassified | place...
GATAATGGAGGCAGAGGTACCAACAGTCCTGGTGGGTGCGCACCCCAACCAGACTAATGGCGCCCCCACCCCCACAACCCCCTAAAGTTTTTTACGGGCCGGATGCCCTTCCTGCCGCCCAACCAACAGCGTCAAAGCACTGAAGGCATGCGTCTACTTTAAGAAATAAGGCATAGTGCCATTCTCTCAGAATAAAACAGAAATAAAGAGAATTAAGCACCGTGACACTTGGTCCTGAATGGTCCACTCTGTGGGCTGACGATGCCACGTACATCCTGCTCCCCAACACGCAGTATCGGCAAGATGCGGAACTCGTAGAAAGAGTTGCGTTGCAGGTCCAGTATGGTAGCCACCTGCTGTGCATAGCCAGCGTGCTCAACAACAGGACCCGGCCTCCAGACTCCACTCTCGTTACCGCCATGGTAGTCACTCAGCTTGTACTCCACTTGATAACGCAGACCGATGGATGTATCGACGTAGCCCGACCACGACGGCCACATGATGGTCATCTCAGAAGCCGTTGTACGCGGCGCCTGCAGTGTTGGCGGATACTTGAGTCGTGGGATTGCTGTTGTCAGCACAGCACAGACAGGTGGTGACAGCATTCACTAAGGCTGTCAAATTAATGCATCAATGAACGTGTTAACACGCTAAAGAATTAATCGCGATTAAAAAAATTAATGCTGTTAGAAAAATTAACACACTGACAAAAAACCTACAGAAATTATTACTGCAAACTATGCGAAATCGAACTAAACCAGTCTGACTGAAATATGCCACAACACCGGGAACACAGCGACAAACGCCGGGCAGTTAACTGCTGTACTAAGTGGACCAGACTGCACTAAGAGAGATCGTTGCCATGGCACATGCAGGCGCTGGCTGCATGCACTAATGAGACCAATAGCCACTGGCACAGAACAGCAGCCTACGTAACAGCTTTAGATTTCATGCGTTGAAAGCAACATGAACGTCACAAGTTTACACAAATAAAATGTGCGTCAAAGTGTGTTAACGCAAGATTAAACAAGTGGTCAAAGTACTTTGACAAAGGCTGCACTGAATGACCCTGCACACATGGCACGTGGCATACACTGCATGCGCCAGCATCAATTTAAGCTGCGTGACAGACAGACGAACAGACATACAGACACCGCGAACATCGGTAAGAATAGTCTGCATCTCATGCATTCGAGTCAGCTTAAACTAGATGCCAGTTGCCGGAAAGGTTGGTGTCTGCGTGGCCTGAGCTAATAATAGCTTGTGACATCAGGGGGCGTGTAGAGAGGCTGCACCGCTGCAGCTGGCCGTCACTGCAGCTAGCCTGCACGGCCTATAGGCTCTTTACAGACAGATTACAGACAGACAGACAGAAGGACACACATCACAACCGGGTTACATATTGCATCTTTCGCCTTTACAGGCGGCGAAAACAAATAAATGAACACGATTAAAAGATTTAATGCCCTGACAACTCTAACTTCAACATAACAATCGGTAGGCATAACTGAGCTTTGCCAGTCTTAAAAAGCACACAAGATATATTAGCAACTTCATCAAAACAGGCCAATTATCAGTAACATTTGGCAGAAAACGGCAAATTTACACATAACCAAAGTCTGATACGAATCAAAAACCACCTGCATGGTCAAGCCCTCCTGATCCCAATGTACAGAATCACTGCTGATCTGCAACATTTACTTAACTGTAACACTGGTAGTGGTCAGATCTCAGCAGTGGCTATGGCTATTCAGGCAACTATGAAAAGCAAATAATTCACCACACACCAGTTTGGCAGCTTGGTCCAAGCCAGTTATCAGCACATCCAGTTTCACAAGTACCATCAATGTTGTCACATGGCTCATCATACATACAGTGACATTTGTGCTGGCAGCTTGCACCAAACCGACCCAATGAACACTCTGCATGGAAGGACATAACATGATGATTGTACCAATTCAGCAAACATCAGCAACTGACTATGAGAGCATACCAGCTTACACGGAGGATCTGTTGCAAATGAAAAAGAACTGTATAGTTCTCTGCCACACAATTGACAGCCATCGTTAGGTCACAAGTGTCTGCAGCTTAAAAATACTCTTACTTAATTTGTTACTTACTGTACAAAAGTAGTTGTGTGACTGCTACACAGAATGCCTCACTCCAAGTATGCAAGTACCAACATTGTAACTGAGAAACTACATGGCATCAGGGATGATCAAGCATAAAATTGCCAGTGTACTATTTTTGTTTTTTATGTCACATAGCAAGAGTTGGGTCGGTTCCACTTTTTATGCTTCCAGTTTGGTTTGGTTTGCTTACTGCGGTAAAACCGTGGTTTCCGTTCAATATTTCTGAAAATGTGTCAGGGAGACGTAGATACCACGGACAGCTGAAGCTGGTATGGTACACCAGTGTTTATAAACACCGACGGAGGTAGCGCTTGCTAAGCAGAATCAATGTAACCTACAACCGTGTCTCAGGTGCTAAAAACTGAAGGTTTCAATTTTTGTCAGTTTTAACACAAAAATTCTGGTTTTGCTGTTGGTTCTACCCTACATAACAGATATCATCAACAATAGTATGACAGCCATAGCTGTAGATGAAATGGAATGCTTGACTTCAAGTCATAACGCTAACTGAACATATCTTAACGTGATGCTCATAGCACCAAATATAACTGGCATTCAGCTGTAAATGGTACAATTAGACAGCTAAACACTTGTAACCTGTCTGGCAGTCTGTGCCATTCCAGCCAGCTGCACACAGTCCTGGACAAATTCCAGTGTCCTTGGCACAGACCTCGTTCATCTCACATCGACAAACCTTGTCACAGCTGCCGCCAAAGAACCCATCATCACATTCTGCACAGGTATGCAACATTAATACGGGTAGATGGTAAGCATTTTCAGAGCTACAAAAATCAAACAAAATAATTATAGTAAATTCAAAGGAGTTTCACTGTCATCAGAATTAGCTCTTATTTACTGTGCTGCAAAACAACAATTTGCCTAACCGACTGCATCAGGTTAATGCATCTATATATATAAGGCAATACGTGTGTCTGTCTGTTTGTTCACTTATAACTTAGGAACAGATGCAATGATCATATCGAGCTTTTCAGGGTAGCTTCCGGGCGCCCTAAGGATTATTTTGGCACAAAAAAGTTGGGGTATGGGTATCAAATGGAGCGCTGCAATTAATAATTTCATCGACCGTAGTCAACGCATGTATAGCCTGTGTTCGGCCAACGTGGTTATTGGGGCGTGATGACAGTTTATTCATAGCACACGTCGAGGTCGACTCCAGACTGTGCCGGCAGTGAGTCACGTGCAGTGCTGTGTTTCTGTAGACATATTTTCCCCAACGCAATCACCACTAAAACGAGTTTGCCCATTGTGTTCGCGTGTCTGTCTTTATGTAGCCTACGTATGTATGTATGTTTATTGGCTTATAACTCGGAAATGGGAGGAGTGATTGTCTCCAAATTTTCAGAGTGCCCCAGGAATGGTTTTACATGCCAAAATTTAGAGAGAGGGTCATAGGTAGAGGCCAGAAAATTGGCATTTTTCATTTCTCGTGGAACCGGCCAGCCTCACACGTGGTGCAAATACGACACACGCAGCTCTATCAGCTAAAAGCCTGCAGCAAATAACATCATCGGCTCACCTACAAACAAAGTGCCAGCTAAAAACGTCCTTATTTGAAGACTGAGAGCACGGTGGTCTGTGACTTCCGATATGTAGCACTACAAAAGACTTCTTAACTTACTTACTTACTGACACAGTAACACAGACAGAAACTCGTTAAGTACCCACCAAGCACTTGGACATCACACAGTTTGAGACTGCCAACAAATCTGTTCTTTACTGTGACGACTTGACCCGACATGGCGCCATTGAAGCATTGGATTACGTACTCATCTTGACGGTCGGACGTGGGGCCGTAAGCACACAGCGTTCCTGGGTGCTCACTATCCACTTCGTTACCTATGAAGATTTCTACATTCTGCCCCAGGAATGCACCACCTGCAAGAATACACACACCTAAGAAGCTGTCATGGTGTCGTTGCGTAGCCATAGTTGCTGACGATATAATATTATATAAGAATAAAAATGATTCCACAAAAAAACTAATAAAAAATAAAATGAATTAATAACTAAAATAGGTCTGGCTATAAGTGGCAATACATCTTAATTAGCACATTTTCTAGTTTACATTTATATTAAACCATTTCTAAAAACTACATGTTATAGGAGTGTAGACTTCACAGATATTATAAAGCATAACTGAACAGCACTGACAAACTAATAGTAAATAAAGTGGCACTCAAAACAACCACAGCATCAGTAAAGTGACCTGTATTGATTCGAAGATGACTGATAGTATGTTTCTGTCCAAGATCAACCATCCATGATGCTCCTTTCTCTTCACTGGTTCTTGCACATGTAGACGAGGAGTCATCGACAGCCAGACTTGCAGGGTTGTTTGCGCCATACAACGAACTCTGTGTTGCTGTTTTGAACTGTGCCACATTATGATATTGCTGAGTCTCATCCTCGGCTGAATACAAAACACAGGAACAGCAAAATTAAACATTCCAGTAGACCCGCACAAACTTCGCAACATATCTCACAGAAGCAAAAAGAAAATTCAAATCACAAATAATTACATTCTTCTTTTTCTTGCGTGTGCAGTAAGAGCCATAGCTGATCAGCCAAGCAACAGCGTTATCGTCAGCAGAGTGTAGCTGCGACAAGCCGCCATTTAATTTTCACAGAGGATGAGAGTCGACAATGTGGGCCATCATTTGCTTTTCACCACAAGGACACAAATCAGTGGCTGCCTGGTTCCATTTCTTCCTACAGGCATCACAATGACCCTTGCAGCCCAAAAACAGATGCAGAAACCATTGTTGTCGTGGAAGATTGAAACGTGGTTGCCAAATTGTGGGGTCATCCACTAGGGAAAAGTTGATTACCTGAGCCAACTTCCAGTTTTCTTTCCACTGACTTACGTCAACGATAAGTTTAAACATGCCACATTACACCGGCAGGTAGGTTCTTCATATTTATATGATATTTCTTGTCGTTTGTAAGTCGCCAAAATGGCGGTTTCTAGCAACGGACCTATAGTAAACCATTGCCTGCATTAGTGCTGTCGTGCAAGAACAGTGCCTACATTCAGAACATCAATTTGTATGTCACCTTCTTTCTGAAATGTGACGTACCGGTAGTTAATCCAATAACTACATTCATTCATTCCTTCATTCATTCAGTTTTTCCACAAAGAGTGCAACAGTGACGGCCAAAAGACGCCGAGATCAAACTGCAAGCAAACAGCCACGCCCCTAATACAACAAACGTTTGAATGCAGCAAAAACAGCACACTGCAAGTACACGCCTACGTCGTGTCAATTGATATAACACGCAAACTCGATTAACATCATTATAAAGTCATATTACCGCTGTCGGAACGAGCAATAATTGCAAAACCACATATTAACATAAACAATCGCAAACAACCCCAAATCGCCGCCATATTTGTTGGGCGATCTGTCTAATTGCCGATTGTTGATTACCGAAATCCCAACAAGATCAATGCCGGTGACATGACAGACGTACAAGAAACGTGTACAAGAAACTTGTTGTACAAGAAACTTGCATCAAATTTTTGATGCAAGAAACTTGCAAAACAAAAATGGCCGACGAGCAAGACGTCATTGAATCACATTCGCACTCAATGCTAATCGTACATTCGTACGAAATATGACTTTCATGGCAATAAAACATGCGGGCCTGGCCCTTCAACTATACAGTCGTCTCGTGTGTTTAGTTCAAGAATCTATCTTTCGTCACTAGGTCCATATCATATAATTATTGGCACAACTGCACAAGGTCAGAGCTAGGTCAGATAGTTGAGGTTAACGTCGCTTAACGTAACACAGATGATCAGCGACAAGCTTAACGAACAATGTTAAAGTTTTACGTTATTTTTACTATTATTATTACTGTTAACTATATTTAATATTATCAATACCAATATTATTGTTATTATTATTACTATTATTCCGAGATTAATTAATTCATTGTTTAGGGTGGAGATTATAATAATTATTATGCAGCCGACTATGTCTACAGTGGGACGTAAATTTAGTTTTTTGGAGGCTACAACAACAGATGAGCTAACACTGTGTTGGATATTTAATTCTAGGATGCAGAATGCAGCAGAGGTTTTATTAGTTGTAGTTTTAGATGTATCAGTATAAATATGAACCGAATTATTGTAGTAGTCTATTTTTTCTAATGCCAAGGTTTTGAGGAATTCTGGGTGGTCCTGTTTCCTACCATAATTAATCAGTGAGGTATCGACAGAGCAGAGCTTTAGATGCCATGGTGGCTCATCTGATAGAGCAGGTGGATCTACTGGTTCGATGCATGCCTCCGAGAAATATTCTAGAGTTTTTGAATATATAGGGAGATTATTTTTTACTTCAATTTCTGATTCCTGTTAAATACTCCTTAAGATAGCAGACTGTTTTACGTAGACACTGCTATATGTTAATAGCACCCTGCATACCGGGCACGCGGCAGTGCACGACTTCTCGAGCAGGCAACATCACTGTCATTCATTCAACCAGATCTACTACAAGATGTAGGGTGTCATCCAGCCACGAGTTTTTAAGGCGCAGGTGCACAACATTGACGACCAAAAGCTGAGATCGCTGAACGTTTGATATGGCACTGACAACATTAGTGAGACTGCGGTTGTCGAGTGGCGGCGTCATCTTTGATCACGCATAAGGACAAACTATGGACACGTGAGCAGCTGCTGTGGCAGTACTGATGTCCACGCAGCCACATATGCCATTAAATGTTTCATTTTTTGTCAAGCGATATGATGTTTAAGTTGTAACTGTTGTAATATTTAATAAAAATCTTTTGAATCGTCGAGGTAGAGCAGCGACATAATTAAGGTGTTGTGGAAAGTGTTACGCATGTTTTGTAGCAAATTTCATACGCTTTCCCACAAATTCAATCTTTCTGCAGATATTCATCAGATATAGAAGCAAATGCAAACCAATTGTTATTTAAATGTACCTATTTTAATTTCTTCATACGCGTGTAACTGTATATGATGAGTGTATTTATGTGTTAGCAGGATATTTAAAATATTAAGGAATACGAAGGCATAATTTTCTTCCGTAAGATGTGGGTGGCTCTGAAAAGAGCCGGTTGGTTACAGCGAGTGCTCGAAGTGACGTCCCTTTGCTTTGACACAGGCTCATAGTCGTAGCCCCCACTCGTCAATGGCTTCGTCGATGACAGTCTGTTGAATGTTCGACCAAGTCTCAATGAGGAGCTGCTTAACGTCAGCTGTGTCATGCACTGCAGTCTTGTAAACTCGTTCCTGCATGAGACCCCAGAGAGCGTAGTTCACCGGGTTCAAGTGCGGGCTGTTTGGCGGCCACAGGTCGGGTACAGTGAACTCTGGAGTCTCCTGCTGCAGTAGCTGGACAGAGTCGCGAGCGCCGTGAGCTGGGGCGCTATCCTGCTGGATAGGCCTACGTGTCACCAGCAATACGGCGCATGACTGGCAGCATCTGCTGTTTCAGTAGCACGTCCCTGTAATAGCGACCGCCGACCTTTACGCCCGACTCAACGAAAAAGAGTGGAGAACAGCCGAGCTTTGACATGGCCACTGAGACCATCAACGACTTGCTAAACGTCGGGCGACAGCGAAGCAAGCGCTCAGAGGCAATGCTGCACTTCCTTGTCACGGGGAGGGGGGGGGTAGACGCGGTCCTTCTGCCGGTTGTCAGGTGAAGCGACCGATAACACCTTTTCGTCCGTAAAGAAAAAAGTCAGTGACAGACTGCGGGAACTTATGAAGCAGAAGCTTAGCCTCTGTCAGCTCCTGTGCACGGCGCCTCTTAAAACATTCCAGGCGCAAGACAAATAAGTAAAAAAACAGTGACATGGAAAATTTTATTTGCAATCAGTATGGGGAAAGACTCGTCATCGAAAATATCAAAATTTGTGGATGAACAACAAAGTTAGAGGCAATTAAAATGCAATTTGTTTGCATTTTCTTTCATATCTGCTGAAAATTTCAATTTTTACTTTTCCAAGGTAGTGTAGCAACTTGCCTAAGGTGAGGTGGGTAATGTCGCAAGATTTGTACAATTTAATACAGTCACATGCATCATTCATTCAGGATTAAAATGATCCAAAAATACAGAAAAGGTTACGATTAGCTGAAGTTATAGAAAAAAAACGGTCACGTTTTACGGACCATTTTATATGGGGTAACTGAAGAGCGAAGGCGGAAGACCGTAAAAACGAACATGAAACGCGCAACAGTATGGACGATGACTTTAATTAAATACAAGTAAGCAGGTGGGCGAGGTCGTTGATTTAATTGATGTAATATACCTCAGCTATTTGTCGAACTTGCAACGCTACTAAAGGTGTTCTGTTCGTACTGCTGTGATAGTGTGGCCTACCAGTCGTGTCTGTCGACTGTAATCATGAGTGACGTGGCACCTGCTTGGGCCAGAGGTTGTCGTCATCATCATCATTATGGTCAAGTTTCTTTATTAGTACACGTTGACACACGCATCTGTGATAACAGACGCAGATAGAATAGTAATAACAAAGTATGCCAGTTACACTAATAGCCGCGTTAAGATAAAACTATCAATAGCAAGCTTTTTATGCGCCTTCGTCTAAACTTCTATACAAAGCCGTGGCTAGAAAATAACGGTATTTCAAGTCACTATAGTGTTATAACTGAGAGACTTGTGAGTTCTGGTGCGGAATGAGTAAGCCTACACAATTTCTGGCTTGTCAAGAACGGCAGTATCAATGATACTTGAATCTTGATACGTATTTTGATACAGAAATAGTATCAAGTATCAAGTATCATGATACATTTGCACAGCAGCATCAATATCAGTGTCACTGATACATTTGTAGTAAACCTATCAGTATCACAAATCACTGATACATCAACACTGATACATCTACCCCTGCAGATTCCAGTGCGTTTGTGAGCTCAATGGGACACTGTTGCAATTCAAATAAATTTTGTGTACTAACTCCTGTTTTTCATGAATATTTTGAGTTTTCAGAATACTCTGTGTATATCTGTTAGGCAGTCTGTGTGTCCAGACAGTCAGACCTACATTTTGTTTTCATGAGAAGTATGAGCAAAGTATCAAATATCAATGATACTTTGCATTTGCATCAGCATCATATCATTCATATGATACTTGCTTGTAGGCCTACGTGTACCAAGTATGAGTATCAAGATACTTTTAAGAAATAGTATCAGTATCAAAATAGTATACATTATATAAGTATCTCTCCCAACACTGCATGTTGAAGCACTTGCGTTTTGATGTAGAATATCCTGCATCGTCACAAGTCAGCGTTGTGTGTCGAGCGTAATGGTAAAATGCGGAAATATATATCTTTATTTTACCAGAATGAATATATCCGGTAGCAAAAGAAACAAAAAATTAAACAACTTAACCATAAATACGAATAGTAGTCAACATGTACAGCATGACGAAGTAAGAAATGTACAGAGCAAAACAATCTTCAGCTATAGAATGTCATACTATACAACTACCTCAATTTAGAGATTGCATGACACACAGCGCTTTCTGATGCACAATATCTTACGTAAAATTTACTCCGACGAGCAGAGATCTGCTCATCCATAGACATTATGCCGAAGTATTTACATATATCTTTGTACGCGTTTTTAGACGGCACCAAATATTTTAAAAAGAGCTGTCTTATGCGGGGATGTGGATATTACGTCGGATACTTTGCGGATAAACTATCTCCGAAACTAAATTATCCCCACCAGCTCAGCTCTGTCGTTTGAGCGCTGTCAGTAGAAGCACGGAAGACAGTAGTCCAGGCATTTGTATCTTCACACATCGACTACTGCAACTCACTGTTGTCCCGTGTTACCGACAGCTACTTGGTTCAACGCTTTCAGGCTGTCCAAAATGCTGCAGCGTGCCTCGATACATGGCATTCGCCAGTGCTAGCACATCACTCCAAGTATTGAGACAACTCCTCTGGCTATCTCACTGCTTAACTCTGTGCAAGAAGCTCAAGCAATAGTTTTGAGGTATGGCCTAATTACTAAGTGCTTAGTTTTCTAAAATAAAATTATACAATTTTTGGCTTTGATTTTTAACAACATAAATAAACACAGTAGGCATTACTTTATAGGTGGCATCGATTGCATGTGGCCTATTGCGATCGATGATCCTGTGGCGAGGTATGTCTGTCTAAGTCTGTTGTTAATCTGTCACGTGCCTGCGCCCTGCAAAAACGCCTAAACGGATTGAGGTTCGGTTTGGGGTGGAGACTCCTGGCAATCCAAGAAACAATGTATTAAATGGAGATCGCGAACTCCCGATTCCCACGACGAGGGGTAGGGAAGGGGATTCGATGCGGCAATCGCCAAATTACTTCCGCGACTTGTTACATTTTAAAGATTGTAATGCACTAACCATTTTGCCCATCCAGCTGGGCATTATACCTATAGTTTAAGCCCCGCCCCATATCTCGCCAGTCCCATATGCTATTCAGCCCAGTCAAAGAATGCACACTGCCTGCATGCCCACACCGCAGTGTATCGCGCCACCAGCGGTGAGGCCGACCTGTAGACAATGCTGTCCGAGGCTATAGGCGTTGTTGATGTTTCGCCGGCCGGTGCAGCGAAAATGAAAAATGCCAATTTTCTGGCTAGTACCCATGACCCCCAAATTTTTTTAAGCCTAAATATATACCTGGTGCACCTTGAACCTGCCGTGAAAATCTGGAGGAGACAGACGTACTCGTTCTCAAGTTATAAGCGAACAAACAAACATACATACAGACAGACAGACATAAACACGAACCGAATTATTATATTGCACTGTGGCGTATACTCGGCGTCGCTCGATGCTGTGTAGCTGATATACGCTAGCAGACTGCGGAGGCTGACGAGCGAGACATCTTTAGCAGCGATGGAGAACTCGTCGCTGTCCTACGACAACGTCACTGTAGATGATGCCGACAACGACGATGATCTGTCTCTGTATCTTGTCGACATCCGTCATGTTGCTGTCAAGATTATCTACATCACGATTGGGGCAGTCGGCATCATTGACAACATGTTTGTCATTCTCATCTTTGCTCTGTTCATCAACATCACCGACAAGGTAGGTTGGATTGGCGACTTAGCGATCGTACATCGTACAAAATATTTAGCATAGTTTGTCCGCAGAGCAACGCACGAAAATAATTAACAAATGATTTACTTGAATAAAACGAGAAGTAGTATTGTACTGTGTTTGTGTCGTTTAGTGTTAGAGAGTTCGTCTATGAATGTCTATATTTCGTTATGATATTTTATTAAGATGTTGTGTAATTCTCATTGTGTGTAGTACGGGTTTCCGGGTCGTACGACAGCTATACTTTTCAGACTCATGGCCGCCGTTTAAGCCAAGTTAAGGCTACAAAGCCCAGCGCGTAATTTGCCTAATATATCCAGCGTTACAACTCCGTCCTTGTTTATGAGTCTATCGCTGCACCAGTCAAAGAGTCGGACAATTAGCCACTCCACCTATTCGTTTTTAACTACTGCTGTTAGCCCTTCGTTATTTTATACCTTAGCGCAAACAAATAATAACAAGAGGCCAAAGTTATTTGGCGAAGGCTGCATCGAATGCACTGCACACACTGCACGCCGTGTTGGATTTTATAACTATAGCTGTTCCTGAGATATGTAGAGAATCCCGGAAGTTAAAAATAGGTCACGTGACCCAAACGCGGATTCACATAGGACCCACTGTTGCATAGTTTTCATAGGGCCCCCAGCCATCCATAGGCACACTAAATTTCAATTCTGTAGCTTCAAATGCTCTGGAGATACGAGAGATCCCAAAATTCAAAATTAGGTTATGTGACCCTGCCCCGACTCTGTAATGGCCTACTTTGGCATAGTTTTTGTTTAGACCACCCCCCCCCATCGCTCTATGTGCATCCAAAATTTTAAGCCTCTAGCTATAGCCGTTCCGGAGATAGAAGGTGGTCCCAAAATTCGTGACCCCGCTCCTAACCCCCTATGGCCTACTTTTGCATAGTTCTCGTTAGGGTCCCACCCGCCTACAAGCTTCCAAAATTTTAAGTCTCTAGCTTCAGCCGTTCTTGACATAAGGATCCACAATTTGGAAAATATTTTCTAACTCCCCCTCCCCCTCTCTGTTGGAGGATCGGAACTCCTGTCCAACACAATGTTCCTTGGGTCGCCTGAACTGTCTACCCGAAACAGCATCTTGATAACAGTATACAAACCAGAAAAGGAACGAAAAGGCTACAAGTAGCACCAACATTCGCCCCAATAACAAAACAATGAACATACAATGACACTAGGAATGACTAGTCATACAGACAGCAAGAACAGACAGTTAAAAATTTACTGAAATTAGCCGACTTGATATTATGTTTACAACTATTTAGACTGGGGGCAGAAACAACGCATGAGGGAAGACAGTTCCAAACATCAACGACTCTGTTAGTAAAATAATTTTGGGTAACATCAACCGAGCAGTGTTCTTTGTATAATTTCTGACCACTTCCTCTCGTAATAGAGGTAGAACATACTTTAAAAGAGTCAGCAACACTGCTATCACAATAATGATGCTGTAACTTAAAGCACAGAGTTAGGTCAGAGAGGATGCGACGGTGTTCTAAAGACTGAATGTTTAAACTGGCGAGCCGCTGAAAGTACGCTTGATTCCACAAACCAGGTAGCCTCTTGGTGAAAAACTTTTGAACCTATTCTATTTTATTAATTAGGTAGGCCTATTTATGATGGGGTGACGAAACAGGACTGCAATACTCAAGTATAGGACGAACGTATGTCATATATGCCTTTAACAGAAGCATACAATTTCGAGACACAAAACATCTAAGGATAAGTCTAGCTCTAACCATGGCTTTATGCA
>Ga0126335_1001544_pt1 | contig 13010 bp, 6 predicted proteins | sample OlaspJWI45metaG_FD_108409 | JGI IMG/M metagenome (GOLD analysis project Ga0126335, IMG submission 108409) | Marine gutless worms symbiont microbial communities from Oahu, Hawaii - Olavius sp. 1 OAHU.JWI-45 metaG | ecosystem: Host-associated > Annelida > Digestive system > Unclassified | place...
CAGAAAATAACACCGACCTTTCAAATATCCATGTATTGTTTATTTTCTGTTTGATTTCTTTGATAATGATTTATGAAAATGGACTCCATGAATAACTTACTAGTGCTTGTTCAGGCCTATTAATGACCTATGAGGTGGTTTCCAATGATTAAACATTTGATTGTGACACATGATGATTCATGATACTACACTTTCCTTACTACAGTAGTTTAAGTATGAGGATCCACCTCATATGTTTTACTTTATTACTTTTGTTCTTGCATTTAAATTTGAATGAATAACCAAATGATCTTTATTCTGCTCTGTTAGTGTCACAGAACAACGACCACCAGTGGTATAGGTAGGATTTTTGATTGGAGAGGGCAGAGAGTCTTGGGGATTGCCCCCAGTGGGGTCCAGGGGTGTAGCCCTGGTGGGGGTTAGCTCGGGGCAAACCCCTGAAGCTGAGTGACATTCATAATTTTGATTGAAAATTTGTGCAATATATCATACAAGAAAGGTATTGAGGGGAGGGAAAAGCCTACTAGTGGGTCTGGGGAGCACTGTAAGCTTTCGAGCGAGTCTTGGGGCACAACCCCGGCCGAAAACGATGCAAAATAATGCAATAATACTCAAAATAATGCATTTTTGTTGCTGTTGTGGTGCAATTCTGATGTATCATTTCCTGTATTGTAGCAGCCCCCTCTAAATATGCCCATGATGACCACAGCCTGCACTGCAGTACATTATCAACTGACAACTAAACAAGTAATAGAACAGAGATCGAGGACTAGCCGAAAGAGACGGGGTAAAAGAGGAGCAGCGGGGAGGGGAGGGGTAAGCTGAAGTCAGTTGAACACGAACCCACAATTAGAATGGTAGTTATGGTGAAAAAGCAATTTTTGAACTTTGACCTATATCTCGGTTGAACTTTGAGCTACTTTTCCCCAAAATTAATCACTTCCTTCTGGAAACACTGGCTGCTTGCGGATGAAGTTTGGTGATGATCACTATTGAATTGTTAGTGGTACAGCAGGGGACAGACATACAGATGCAACTGACCAACATGCTAGCCAACATTTTCTTAAAATTTTGGGTAGTAAAAATTAATAGAAAAGAAAAGAATAGAGTGTTGCAGCTCTTAGGTAAAATGAGGATTGTGTACTTAAATAAAGTTATAACGAGTGAGCTGCAAAATGTGTTGCAGAATCTCTGGTTTGTTGCGAACTGGTGCAGTGCATGAAAATGAGAGACCATTGTGGTATGACATATTTGCTGCATTTCCACCGAGAATTGAACCAAGATATGATCGCTATGTCACCGACAAACAGCCTGTGAATATACTCTATCATGAAGATGCAATACGCGCGTAAGGTCTTCCAAAGTTTGTGTGTTGATTGAACTGGATTTTTTAAAAATCTGGTGTAATTCTACAAGAGCTGAATGTTTATTTGCAGCAAAATTGTTGCATGCAGTATTGCTGTGTATTAATTTTTTACTAAAGACACGTTCACACGAATATACACTACTAGTCTGTAATCACTTCACATTTGTACAGTTGAAATTGCACACAAAGGCATAGAATATAGAATAAGGGACCAGGCTATAAGTAGTGGTTTATCGTCGGTCTTGACTTACAACTGATGCGCATGTGTGTTATTGAATTGGACACTTGAAATTCGACATACACTGTCATTGTTAACTGTCAGAGAATTTAAGTATTCTGTGATTTCACTACAGCAGTTGAGGTTCCTGTTATTTGTTATTGTAGAAAATTCTACAATACATTTGGAAGTCCCGATGCAATTGATATGACACGGCACAAAGACACAACACTGTGTGACAGGTTCTGTTTGTTCATCTTATTTTTTAAATGTGGTAAATTTATGTTGTTTTAAAATAGTGATGTTAAATGGCAACCGGAAAACCGGTAACCCTTTGTAGAAGCTGGAGCCGGTTTTGAAGATGAACAACTGGTTGTCAAAAATATTTGACTGCAATATGCATTTCTATTGATGATTTTGATGTACAAGATTTGCAGGTGTTGTAAAGTAAACAGTCAAAATGGCAGATGTAGTTTGGCGCTTAAATGCCTGCCTACCACCACTTTGCTTAAGCCTGTGCCGCATTAATAATAGTACATTCTAGTGATAACGTTTCAATGACAGGTAAAAACTCTTTTTGACAAAATGGCAGCCCGTTGTGAAGAATATCTGGTTTTAACATCACTATGTCTAAATGTGAAATTTATTATTAATTTATTATTTAGTCACATGCTAAAGTGCACATCAGTTTCATGAACAGTTCAGTTCAGTAAGAATATTTATAACGTGCAATTAAGTAGGATGTCACATTGCACCCTCCTTGCAAAAAAACCAATATATTTTCAGTTCACGCTTGAAGCTGCTGTAGGTGATATTCTCATCATGTAAGTGTCCTGGGAGGCTATTCCAGACATGTGCCCCTACGACAGCAAAACTTCTGTTACCGAATGTGTTGTGGGTGTGTGGAACAAAACACAATCAGTGTCAAAGTCAAAGTTATATTGAGGAGAAGACGAGTGTATATAAGATGTATAGTTACGTACAATTACTGTACAGTATACATAAGGTGAGGATCACATGACAATTTTAGACTGCTTATGACACAAATGCTTTGTTGTGTATGAAATTGCGCAGAAATCTGTCATCATTCACCCTGACATTGTTTCTTTGCCATCCTTGCAGTCACAGTATTGAGTGTATACACGATTTGGAGATACGAAAGCACATTTATGTTGCACAGTGTTTGTCCAAGTCACTGTTATATAAAAGTGAAATTCATATACTGCAAGTGCTGCTTGATTGGCACTGAAAGCCAGATTTGCTGTTTGCATCATGTATGTTTTTAGGTTCATTGCAACATATAACGAGTTGAAGACATGTTCACCTAACTTGAGTGAAGGAGAGTTGTTTACAGCTGCAGCTGATGACCTGCGGTCTGCCGGAGTTACATTACGATCTCTCAGCAGTTATGAAAAGGTCTTTAATAAGTGTTCTGATCTTCTGATGGTACTCATTTGATTCTAATATCACTTGTTTCTTTCTCAGTGCAGCTTATGTATCATCTGGCTTATGAGCACATTTGGTTGTGCTAATACATGATGATGTAGTATTTCCTAATGTGTGTGTTGTATCATATGATTGTTAAATTAGTTTGCTAGTTTGGCAAACACTATGTACTATTTTGTTCTGTTCCTGTGTGGGTGAACTGTGGCACTGCCTAGGTGCCTTGTAGCCAAGGCTTGGCCCATTGTGTGATCCACCTGAACACTTAAGTTGATTTGAAAATGTTCATTTGTCTTGTAACTGTAGAATTGGTGGAAATGAAAGCTTAGATGTGTTGGTATATTGTTGTCAAAGCTAAAACTGTAATGACAACACTGCTACTTGCTCACTGCAGCTGATGCTGGTTGTGTAGGAGAAATTGTCAGTGAAGAAGACGACAGCATCCAGTTAGCGTTCCTGTGTTCTGTTAGATGATATGTCAGAATGTGTTGGAGTTTTGTCTTAAAGCTCAATGTCTTAACAAATGTTCAATGATCTTTCAGTTATTTGTTCATATTCTGCTATTAGTGAATGTTATGGGTGTAAAGCCTGTTCACATAGGGACCTCTTTGAAATAGTCATATTTTGAATTATTTTCCTCCAGAAATAAAAATTTGAAAATACATTTACAGTTTCGTTGCAAATTTAAGTCAAACAATATGGCAGTGCTGACAGTTATCTGATAGGTCATATAAATACTGGTAAGAACATTGGAGCATTTGCCAACATATACCAGTATAAGTTGCCTGTAATTTTTCTAATCGTGTTAAATTGCTGCATGAGCTGATGGTATAGGTTAGTAATGAGGTGGTTGCTGTGTGGATGAAAATTGTGGCTTGTGGCTGGTGAGCAGCAGTTGTTGATTGTTTTCATATTTTTATTATTGTAACTGTATTTACCTGCTGGCTGTTAACTGTAATTACTGATCTGATTGGATTCCAACAGCAGTTTAATGATTTGTATTAGCTGCATGGTGCTTTGATTATGACAGTAAATGTGATTAGATGAATTGAATCACCGTGCTCAGTTAAGAATGAATATACTGATATTCTCTTCTGTTGTCTTTAATGCATCAGCTGTAAGCAAATAATGCATATTAGCAGTAACTTTATGGTAGTCGTTGTGTACTGAAAAAGTACTCGAATGCTGGAAACAAACCTAGAATAAGTTTTAGGATTTTTGTTTTTTAGGTTTTTATGTTTTAAAGTACAAAGTAGATGCTAATAACGCAAGAGAATATACATTGATCCATGGTTCAATTTCTATAGGTCATGCATTGATCAGTCTAAAGAACATGAAGAAACAGGTTCATTATAAATTATGAGTTATTGTAAGACATGATATATATTCAAAAACGGACATTCTTGACAGATAGAGTAATAACTTAACCTCAACACCAACTCTATCTCTGTTATATGTCTCGAGTTTTTTAAATACTTGCAGTACTGGAGTTCAGGCCATTTGCCATTTAGCTTTCATTCAGGGCGAGTGAATTTTGAAACTCGCAAATTCGCTTTACTAGGGTTTTTAAACTTAGGGGCCTAAGCTTTTTCGTATTTTTGTTATTTATTTTGACTCATACATACAAGCCAGGTGTCCATTTGATAAGAATTACGAGTAGCATCACACTATAGAATTAATAGCTATTTCAAGTTCTGGTGTCAGTCGCATTTAGTATTCACTGACTGCAAGAGAATAGATATTCAACAAAGTACTCGAGTAGTAAAACAGTTTGACTCGCGCAGCTCTACTAATACGACATGCATATTATAGATTTCTATGGTTGTTTACATTTTATTTTGCAGTTGCAGACGAAAATGGTTAATGTACTAAAATGTAGTTTAATTCATGCAATTGAAGTCTCCCTTTAACTGACTGTGTTTGAGAACATATCAGCATATAAAATACAGCGATGGATGATTATTTTATTTTTTATTTCGTTTTTTAACTTTGATTTTACTCACGGACTATTATAACGTACGGTTGTTCTAATGCATTTTGTAAACCGGGCAGTATAGGCTTAATTGTGATGATGATGATGATGATGACGATAAGGTCTGTACATACACCGCGAGAGAGCTATAAAAGAACTTGCCACTTCTATTTTGGTGATAACTTTTCAAATTTTAACCGATCTTCAAAATTCTTTAACTCTTGGAAAGGTAATGAAATTTCCAACAAAATCCATATAATAATTTCATCCAGGCCTAAAACATGTTGCTGCACTACCTTGGGAAGTTAGAAGTCTTAATTTACCGCTGTGTGGAAAAACGTAAACAAAATCCATTGATTTTAACTTTCACCCATTTTAATACATCTAGCTTACTTCCTTATTGCTTGCTTACTTATTAACTTAGTTTTGGTTCTTGTTAAATATTCTTTGAAATAGCCAACAGTCTTCGTAGTCAGAGGCTTCAATGATGACTGCCACTGCACATGCACACGCTACACTCTACGACTTCTTACTCAAGCAGCAACTCTTACAGCGAACTGGCCCGACCTCGAATCTTGTCCGCTACAAGGTACAGGCTGTCGTCCAGCAGGTAGTTTATCAGTCGCAGGTGCACAACGTTTACGGACTGAAGAAGCGCATGGACAAGAGCGTAACCGATAATACAATTGACAAGTGGCATGGGTCTTCAAGCATGTGTGTGGGCATATTGTGAACACTTTAGGCTTAGCGACTTGAGTGGAGATAGCTGTTAATACAATATGCGATGAATATGTTAGTTTGATATTTTTCAACCTCAAATTTTCATTTCTGTCTGATGTTTCTCTTATGAAAATCTCAGAGAGTAGGCCTATATTAGTAGATAGTGTGACGTGCTTGATAATTACCTGCTGCGAGCAGGTATTTTTTAGCAGCATCTGTCTGTGAGTCTGCGAGTCTGTGCAGCTGTCCACAGAAAATCTCGAAAACTACTGGCCAGATATCGATGTGACTTGGTAGGAATATGTCCCATGGGGAACGCTAGAAGTGTTTGGAAGTTGGTGACATTTTACCTTGACCTTTGACCTTGAGACATAGTTTCGTATTTTTTAATTCAAGCTCTGCATTAAGCTAGCAGCTTTTCATTTTCAGTGTGAGGGTACATCTTTAGAATATCTCGGTCACCTTCGAGTTTCAAGGTCATGGGGCTTACCTCAAGGTCACGGTCGCAAACAGCGGAAGCGCGCAGGTTTGTGCTCCCCTCGGACACAGTTTAATTAAACAATGCTTCGCTTGGCAGCTGGAGCCAGTCTGAAGTCGTTCTTGCTACTCTTACTCTTTGTTTTGGTTTTAGGTTCAGTATTTGTGGTACATGTGGTACATGTATTAATAAAACTTGCTACCGGTACTAGATTAGCTATAGTTTAATTTTGGGTCATTTCGTTTGAAATGGGCCATGGCCTGACGGCTGACCATCTCCAAATTTCATGAAAATTTAACAAACTGTACCTGAACGTGTCTGTAAGCACTGTGCGAAATTTTAGTTATAATTCCAAACACTTTTCGAATTATGAGTGTTTAAATGGAGATACCTCAATCGTTTTGAGCTCACGAATTTGCGCCTTTTTATTTTCTTCAATTTCGACTTGTTTTGAATTACCTCGTGCCAGCTATATGCTGCGAGCAGGTATTGTTTTTGGCGGCGTCTGTCTGTGTGTCTGTCCACAGAAAATCTCGAAAACTACTGGTGGGAAATTGATGTAACTTGGCAGAAATATGAACCATGGTGAACGCTAGAAGTTGCTGGAAATTGGTGACATTTGACCTGGACCCTTTGACCTTGAGAGTTTTTTTTTAAAATTCAGGCTATACCTTTCGAATGGCTTTACCCAGTAACTTCATTTTTGTTGTGGAGATACATCTTCAGAATGTCTAAGTCACGGTTCTGTTTCAAGGTCATGGGTCCAAGGTCAAGGTCACGGCAGCGAAAAAGCAACAGCGTGCAACTCAAAAACTACTGGTCGGAAATTGCTGGGGCTTGATCAGAATATCTGTTACGATAATGCTCGAAGTAATTCGCAGCTTTTGTCATTTTGACCTTGACCTTTGACCGTGAGACACATTTTCGTATTTTTTAATTCAAGCTATTAAGTTTTGATTTTTTGAATGCCTTAACTAGCAGTTTCATTTTCAGTGTGAAGGTACACCTTTAGAATATCTAGGTCACCTTCGAGTATCAAGGTCATTGGGTTAATCTCAAGGTCACGGTCGCAAAAAATGGCAGTGCGCAAGTTTATGCCCCATCGGACACAGTTTAATTTATCAGCTGTATATACTATATAGGACGTTTTTGTGTATGATTATTAGTGTCGTGATGGAGAGGAATGAACGGGAAAACGCCTCGTCCAAAGCGGCAGATTTCATTGAGTTGCTATCACAGGACTTACCGTGGGACGACATAGACCGTGCTCTGGGCAGTAAGCCCTACAGTGAGCCTGAGCACGGGTTTAATCCTGATGATCTGTCTCTGTTCAAGGCCTTTGTCGATAGCCTACCATCTGTGGCAGAACAGGCTTCGTGTAATATTGAAGCAGTCGTTCCTGTTGACGAAGATGCTGATACTGGAATGAATGTAGCACCAAATATTAAGACCAGTTTGCTCGAAGAAGACTTCTGTTGTCCCGATGAAATCAGTCTGTGTTCACAGGACATGAACCTAATGGCCGATATTCTTGACGACAAAAATCCTGCTGATAATGGCAGTGAGGCACGAGACCGCAGTGAGTTACATGCGGATGATAATGCCTTGAATTCACGTGTAGAACAGGCTGAACTTCAGTGTGGTGTCGGGTCATCCAGCAACGACTGGTCGAGAATGAACGAAATTACAGTGAATGGGAAGAACAGTAGTCTGTTGCAGCCTGGCGAGACAGCTTCAGATTCATTAGCAGCTGAGCAGAACAAGGTGGTTGACGAGATCCAACGTGGTAAACAGTCGGATATGTCTGAATACGGACGTGATAATTACGAAAATTATGATCATAGCAATGATGATGAAAATGACGATGATGATGATGAGTTACCTTCAAGTTATGAATGGCTGCGTGACCAGCTACACACTCACATGACGCAGCAGCACGACGAAGCGTTGAGAGTCAACCGCCTGCGAGTGAGACTTCCACCACTGCCAGGTGACACGTCTGTGGGACGTGATCCTATCAGTCGCGCCATTCATGCTTTCACCACTGAGACAGATGCAACAAAACTGAACATCAAACTGACCGACGCTCTGCGTGACGATAATCCCAGCGTATCAGACTGCTGTAATCTGCTGGACGACTACAATCCGTACAACCTAAGTCCGGGCGTACTGGTGCAGTATCCGTTCTTCGCTGGTACGGTGGACGCGTGTTGTCGCTGGGAGGGTAATCTGCAGGATGAGTTACGTACTGTCGCGCGACGGCTGAGAGATTTTATGATGGCAATGTATGCACGTATCAGCGTCGACGAGGGCTTTCTCACTGCACTCAACAGACAGGTTATTATTATGAGTATTATCATTACCAGACTATATCCACGTAGCCGGTCATAATGTTTTCAGTCGCGTCTTCTCATCTGTGCACTGTGCAGGCTGTGAATTTTGAATGTCTCAACTTTTTAAAGCCTTGGCGCAGAAAGTTAATTTTGCAATGCAGATACATCTTAAGTTCTTAACATATCTACGTATTATTGAAGGCTTAAAGTTTCAGGGTTATAGAAGGTCAACGTCACACAAGCAAAAATAGCGTGCATGCAGGTTGTTCGCTTTTGATTTAAAGTCAGTCTTGTTGCTGCAGTGTTTGAACTTTGAAGTACTGTTGTAGACTGTTGTGCTTTTATTTTTACCTATTTACGAGCGAGGTGTGGCAGCAATATTTAGTTATTTACGCAAGTACGTCTCGTTGTGTGTTACATCTATACTAAGCGAGAAAGTACAGCACCTGCTCTTGATGGATCAAAGAGCTGAGGGTCACGTCACCCAGAAAATGACGTTTTCTTTCCTGGGATTACGGAGTAAATTTGGGTCATCATGGGTGTCGTATAGCTAGCCAGCTTCTGAGTATCTTCTCGTTATTCGTTGACAGGTGACTGCGCATCGTCGTGCACTGGCCTTGCCTGCCAACGCCACCAAGTTGACAAAGCTGATCAGGAAACGTCGTGAGCTCAGCGGTTTACCGGAGTTCTATCGTTCTTTGTACTATGATTGGGACATGTTTATGACACAGTTCTACGACCCAGACCACCAACGTCGCGATAAGGAGCATTTCGGTAGTGCTGGCAATGACAGGTGGATGCAACGATGGGAGAGCACTTTAGTACAGAAACGTCCAGATACAGCTTGTCGGCCTACACATAATCTAGCTACCAGATCCAAGTTCAGGGCAACAGTGTCTGACCAGCCTTCTGTAGTCAGTGACGTCGTGGGTATTTCAGAAATCTCAGCTGTGAATGCAAACCTTATTGCAACCAGACCCCAGTCTGAAACAGGCGAGTTGGCTCCAGTGCTGAGTGCACAAACTGCTGGTACAGAAATGTCAGCTGCTGAGGATGCAACCATGGTGATGAATCGGCGATCAGGTAGGCTGAGATCTGCAGCATCAGTGGATAGTGATGTCAAACCTGTACTTGATGAAACCTTCGAACACATATTGCGCTCTGGACGCATGAGATTAACGGTTGAAGAGTCTCGTCACATGCAATCAGCCAATGCGGACAATAAGCCTGTATGCCACAGTTCATTAGTGGTGAAGGATTGCAGACTGCGACGAAGAAAGCGCAATGTCTGTGAGGCCTCAGCTGAAGCCGAAGATGCTGAACCATGTGACATCTTCATGGCTAAGAAGCAAAGAGGACGTTCACGAAAGTGTGTCAGTGTCAGTCGTGTAGAGGGCACCATTGAACCTGAGGACATCAAGCCAGTAATTGGCTCGATAGAGAAGAGGAGAAACAGATGCTCGAAACAGTCAGGACTGAGCGCATACAGCAAAACGACTGGCGCAACGAATAATGTTGAAGATGTCGGCGCACCAGCGGACACAAATTCTGAGGAGCCGGACGTGAAACCAGACTTAGCATCTCTGAATATTAATGTGGCATCAGCTGGCGTTGATGTGACAGCCAGGTTGCAAAGAGGACGTTCAAGGAGGCGTGTCAGTGTCAGTCGTGTAGAACCTGAAGACATCAAACTAGTGATTGGATCGATAGAGAAGAGAAGAAACAGCAACCCAAAACAGTCAAGACTGAGTGCATTCAGCAAGATAATTGGCGCATCGAATACTCCAGTATGCATGAGTTTTGAGGAGCAGGATGTGAAACCAGACTTGACATCTCTTAATATTAATGTAGCATCAGCTGATCCTGATATGACATCCAAGCTGCGAGGAGGACGTTCAAGGAAGTCTGGCATTAGCGGTGAAGATAAGAGCATTGAACTGGTAATTGGCACGGTGGATCAACGTATAAAATGCAGGAAACGGGAGCAGTCATGTTTGGGCATAGATAGGTGTACCAGGACAAAGAACAGTGTTGAAGTTGACAGAGAGACATCATTGTCAGGGCTTGAAGAGCAAGATCAAGATGTGAAACCAGACTTGAGATCTGTTGAAGTCACAGCAGGTAAGACGAGACGTGACAGACCAAAGCGAGCGTGTTCAGGCCATTCCGTGATGTTGACAAGTAGTATGCATCGTTTGAAGCAGCTGCCTACCACCTCGGCTGCAAGTGGGAGCACGAGTACTGGTGAGAAAAGAGCACGTGGTTCTGGCCACCAAAGATGGTTCCAGTGTGACGTCTGTCTGAAGATTTTCCAGTGTGAACTCGACATGGACCTACACCAGCATGCTGCTGGGCATGGTCATGAACCGACAGCGAATGGCAGGTTTCGTTGTGATATTTGTACAAAAACGTTTGTTCGGCGTTTCAACCTTGTGCGTCATCGTCGCCATTACTGCTTTCCTTCAACTTCAGCCACTGCGACGCCACCAGCGACCACAGCCTCACCACAGTCACCACCTTTTAGGCTTCTTTCTCCGTCACAGATTAAAGTTGAGATTGAAGGCTAAGTTTTAGATTTGGCAGTCGGTAGCTCTGTTCGTTAATATTACTCTATGTTTAATGAACTTTGTGAGTTTATGCTTATTACTGCATATCACTAAATGCAGATTATGGCGGTTTCATTAGGCGAGTCACAGCTTCATGCCTTAGTCAGTTAAGGATGCCATATGTATGATATGCTAGGTTTTTTGCTTGTTTAATATATTAACATTGTTCATACTTTACTTAAGGAATGTTGGTAGTCAACTTATTGTTTCAACTTTGGGACCATTTGTTCGTCACGTTATTGTCATTTTTGATGCACTGAGTAATGACATTTTATTAGCGTTGGCCTGACTGTTGCTGCACGTGTAAAAACGGTGCAAATGTTAAGAGTTCTCTAAGTTGTTGTCGTCTTCACCTTTCACTTTAGCCATGAACATTAGCGTCACCATGTTGATTCATGTTATAGCGCAATGCAGCAGTTTGGTCTTGTACAATTATCAGGCCGCATCGAATGCACGAAATGCGGACTACTGCGATCGATTATCCTGGGCGTCTGTCAGTCTGTAAGTTTGTCTGTCACGCGGCTTCGCTGTGCAAACACGACTGAATGGATCAAGGTCCTGTTTGGAATAGAGACTCTTGGGGCCCAAGGAACATTGTGTTAAACGACAGTCCCGCTTTTCCCGCAGATTTAATTCGGCCTTGGCCAAATCACTTTGACCATATCTTTTAGTAACAGACGGGTGCAGTATGGCGAGAGCGCGCACGTGAGAACCATTCAAAACAATCTTTAGGTCTATGGCATAGGCCTACAGCTATGAAGTTTTGTTGACTGGTATCAAACGGTTCTAAGCTGCAAACCAACGACCTTATGAAACGTGCAGTGTCTAGGCCCCTATATTGTTTTTGGCGGCGTCTGTGTGAGTGTGTGTCTGTCCGCAGAAAATGTCGAAAACTACTGGTCGGAAATCGATGTAACTTAGTGGCAATCTGTCCCATGGGGAACGCTAGAAGTGACTGGAAGTTGGAGATATTTGACCTTGACCTTTGACCTTGACAGCTATATTCGTATTTTTTCAATTCAGGCTATATATTTTGAATGGCTTGACATAGCAACTTTATTTTCAGTTTGAGACACATCTTCAAAATATGTAGGTCATGGATCCAAGGTTAAGGTGCAACTCAAAAACTACTGGCCGGAAATTGCTGGGGCTTGATCGGAATATCTGTTACGATAACGCTTGAAGAAATTCGAAGCTTTTAACATTTTGACATTGACCTTCACCTTGAGACATTTTCGTATTTTTTTTCAATTCAAGCTCTAAGTTTTGAATGTCTTTAGCTAGCAGCTCTTCATTTTCAGTGTGAGGGTACATCTTTAGAATGTCTCTGTCACCTGCGAGTTTCAAGGTCATGGGTTAACCTCAAGGTCACGGTCGAAAAGCAGCGGCAACGCGCAAGTTTGAGTTCCCCTCGGACACAGTTTAATTGCTGTTGAAAGCGTGTTCCCAGTCCTATTGCGATTCAAGTTGTTCTGAGCAACTGGACGGTTACATTTCAATAGCTTATTAAACATATCTATACTAAGGAATGGCTGTGCTTCGAACAAACACATTAAGCCCATCGGTTAGTTGCTATGTTCCTATGGACCTAGGCTATATTGACAAAAAAACGTATGCTTTATGCTGTCTCCATTCTTCAACGATATTGTAACATAAATTACATTTAACATTTTAAAATGTTACATGTAATTTGATCTTGCTTTAGAGAGGTTATTTTTGGTCCACCTTGTAGTCGTACGATATCGGATAGCGCATGATTACAACTTATAACCCATTAGGAAACCTAAACTCCGGGCGCAAGCCCGGAGAGCGAAGCTCATTAGAAGCGGCTCTTCGCTCAAACCATACTTTTATGTAAGGTGTGCATGTATAAAG
>Ga0126335_1001545_pt1 | contig 13009 bp, 6 predicted proteins | sample OlaspJWI45metaG_FD_108409 | JGI IMG/M metagenome (GOLD analysis project Ga0126335, IMG submission 108409) | Marine gutless worms symbiont microbial communities from Oahu, Hawaii - Olavius sp. 1 OAHU.JWI-45 metaG | ecosystem: Host-associated > Annelida > Digestive system > Unclassified | place...
ACGTTTCATCGCATTTCTAACATTGACGACGCAAGTTCTGATTTTTGTACGCTTCGACTTACTTCGCCGGAAATCGAATATCTACCTCATATAATATCTATATAAATCTTGCTTTGAACAAAACAGCGCGAGATCTGCCTCAATACTGTTCAAACTGCACGAACGTTGGTAAGTTGATTCTCAGGAAAATCACTAAAATTGCTGCCACAGATGTCTTGTTTTAAAGCTAAAATGGACAAAATTTGGTTTTGACTGGGGATCTGCCCCACACCCCGCTGAAGGAGCTTACAGCACTCCCCAGACCCTCTAGCTAGGGGGCCTACTTCTAAGGGAAGAGGCGGGAATGAGGGAAAAGGGGATGGGAGGGGAGGGAGGAAAGGGAAAGGGGTAAAGTGGAGGGGAGAGGAAAAGGTTGCCTCCTTTTGAATAGAGGTCTGGTTACGTCACTGGGTGTTGTCCATTGCACTGCGAGCGGTGAGGCTTCCTGCTATTCAAAGGCCACACACGGACTAACGACAACGAACCTAATTGCACTTTATTACGCAGTAATTTGTTGCTGTTTTCTGCCGGTTGTAAGTATTTTAGATCGACGAACCTTGTTTGGGTGTGCACACTGCGGGTAAAACTGTGAAATTTCTCGACAACGCGTGCTATACACGAGCGCAGTTAAGTTCCTTCACCAAGGGGCCCTGTAGGCCTACCAAGTGTATGACCTTTACACTTTACCTCTAATACCGCCTCATAAGACGTAGACACAAAAATGCACCTTGACTAGTCAACTGACGTCAGCACAGTCTTGAGATGTGGTGATAAAATATCGACGGAAGCGAACAAGTATTTCTGAGTCTTATTTTTGACAGCGTCGGTGATTGCGTACTTAGCACACATCCCACGTTCGCAGGTCGGACGAAGCGCTGAATGCCAAATCAGATTTTTACTCGGCGTTAAGAGCGACCGAGCACCATCTGTTCATTGCGTCCACTTCCGGTGCAGAATCTCGACGATGCCGACGGCCCGACAGCCGCTATGAATGTTACTTAACTTTCAGAAATCTATCTCGATGTCCGGTTCATCGTCATCTTCATCGCTTATATTCGTTTAAATAAGTGATTTGAATACCGCCATAAATGAAATTCGATGTAAACAAAGGATTATAGGTTAATTTGAGAGCGGTTCTCATTCAAAATACAATTACGATTTCCACTTCACAGAAGAATACCGGCACTATTTTTTCGTACTTGTTTGCTAAATCTACTTCTAACTATTTGGGCTTAGAATAATTAAGCCACGTGAACGAAAGCGTTATATTTTGTGCACGGGTGAGCTTTTTACCATCTGGACTGTAATCTACCGGTCAGCATATCGGCGCCCAGTCAGACGTATATCGATGGCTGTATTTCATAACATACAAAAATACATAAACTAAAACATTCATAAAACTAATATCTGCTTCATACAATACATTACTGTCTGGTTATCTAACAATGTCGTTACAATTTATTCAAATTTTGATGGTAGATAAAATCTCTTAAAAGTTGTAATACTGCGAAAATGATTGTCACGCGCAGGTAGATTATTCCATTTCCCGACAAAACCCTGACAAAAAGTATTTTCTGACATCAACCCGATTGTGACTCAAAAACAATTTAAAACTGTGCCCACGTGTAACACTATTACGTCGCAATGTAAAAAAATTTACTTGAGTCAATATTAATCAGTCCAAAGACAATTTTATACGTGAAAAGCAAATCCTGACGTAAACGTCTAACTTCTAAACTTTCTAGGTCAAGAGAGATTAACCGGTGACTGTGTGACATATTATTCAGGAAACGTAACCGCTTTGTGAAGCGACGCTGCACTGATTCCATTCTATAAATCTCACTCTTGAAATATGGAGACCAAACACAAGAACCATTTCTAACAGAGGGCCGACATAAACAGTAAAGGCACGTGTAAGAGTTTGAACATCCCGGGACATTCGTGAATGACGTTGCTCCAGCATGTGCGCGTGCAACAATGTTTCCAGTGTGCTTGGAAAATTTGAGTTCACTGCCCACAGATCTTTAACCCAGTCAACAGTTACTATTTAGTCATCACCAAGCAACATGTCGACATTGTGCGCGTTAGTCATACCATTAATGTACAGAAGACTGCATTTCGTGTATGAGATCTTTAACTCCGAAGTATGTGACCATTCTACTTACGATTGACGCTACTTTGTAGATTCTCCAAGTCAACCACAGTTGAAACACGATTTAAAGTCATCAATCAAATCAAATGTGACTTTAGTAATGGTTGACAAACCGCAACCTAGTTACAACTTGTTAAACGTGATAAAATAACGGTGAGTAAAAGATGATACATGATGTAAATACATAAAATAGCCATGAAAAGAACAGCATAGGCCTACAGTTTGCATAAACACCCGTTATCATACAAATGTGCTATATCATTAACGTACAAAATGAATAATAGTGGGCCAATACAGCTGCCTTGGATCAGTTCGCTAGTTATACTGATAAAAGATGATACTGAGTCACCAACTCTGGTACACTGTGATCTGTCCATTAATAGACTTTCTATCCATTTCATAAATTACGAGAAACTCCATATGCTCGAAGTTTATAGCACAGTTTGCTATAACTCACACTGTCAAACGCTTTCTCACAATCAATATAGGCAACAGCCACTGACTGTTTATTCACAACAGAAAGCGTACAACAATTCAGACATTTCAACAGATTGGTTTCGATCTCCGTCAAAGACCTTCGTCAGAAGAAGCTTGTTCGGTTCTTTTTTCGGTTTTTGCCCTGGCTGACCATGCAAGTCGTGATAATCATGTGATGGCCGGCATCTACAACACACAAGAACCATTCTCTAACAGAGGGCAGCCTTAGACAGAAGTACCAGCTGGATCAAGGAAGCTGTACACATTCGACAGGAGGGACGGCGATAAATGAACCGAGACGAGGGCAGCTATGCACTGCGCCACGCATACAACCAATTTCTTGCCACGTCACATCACTACCCTGGCAAGAACTGGAAGAAGATTGAACAAGTTTCTTCTTCTTCTTCTGACGAAGGTCACTCATAGAGATAGAAACGTCAAGGGGGCGAGGCGTTGGAGTAGTGGTTAGAGTGTCCGACTTGGAATCAAAATGTCCGGTTTTTATACCCGGGCGGTGCCAAAAAGTAAATGCATGTTTGTAAATATTTACCGTTATTAAGTTGTGTCTTATGTTATGTGTTGATTGTTGTTTGATTGTTGTTTCGGTTTGTACAATTGTTAATTTACGGCATTGAGTAAGCCTTGTGCCGCTATTTGGCAGCGTGTATATTACTGCGCTAAACTGCGTATGTTACGTCATGTTCATATGATGATTTGTGTTATATTAGGCTATATGCACTGTACTGTGTGGCAGATATTGTGTAATCCAGCATTCGTGCTGCAATACAAATAAAACCACTATAAAAAATACTGTCAGGTTGAGTTAGACGTAATTTGCGTATATAAATGTTTAAGCAGCCTAAGGAGTATGTTTAATGAGTTGTGACTCTTGTGCTGCAGGATCCGAGGATACGCGAGTCGCTGTCGATAGGCTCTAAGGAATGCACACTCGAGGAAAAAATGGTGACGATCGCTTATGGAATAGACATGGTTAACATTTCCTACATCAGCTTCGCTGCCTCCAGCAAGGCCATCGCACAGGTCCGGCTGGCTTTGCATTCAAGCTTTAAGAATTCTAAAACTACGCTGTGTCTCAGAAAACGTCCCACGTGATGTCGGCGATAACTTTGTCAAATCTCTATTGATTTTCGAAATACTTTCATTGCCAGAAAGCTTATGAAATTGCTACACAAATTTTTAATATTTCTCACTACACCTTAAGTATGTTGCTGCATTACCGTAAGCAGTTAAAATTTAAACTAACTGCAAATAAGAAATGCAAACAAAATGCGTTAATTTTTACACGCATTCATCTAGTGCAACTCGCTTACTTACTTATTACTTATTGCTTATTACTTTAGTTTTTGGTTTTTATTAAATATTCTTTGAAAAAGCATACTGTTGTATGCAAACAGGCTTTAATGTTAACAGCGCTCTGTACATTGGGCATGCGACACTGTACGACTTTTCGACTAGGCAACACTTCTTACGCTGGACCACATCTGCGGCCTTCGAGCAGCCCCGACCTTACTCTGGTCTCCTGTAAGATATGGGCATTATCTAGCAGTGGGTTTGTCGTTTAGCGTTAACAAGTTGAAGTGGCGCTTCCTGGGTGCTCAACGCGGCATTAACCATAGCATAATTACTGACAATGCAGTACACAAGTGGCGAGGTCATCTTGGATCATGTATACGGGCAAATTATGAACACACGGGCAACCGGTGTGACAGTAGTAATATCCACTTAGCTACATGTCATGTAATGTCTCATTTTTTATCACACACAGTAAGATTTTGATGTCGTATCTTTTGTGACTTATAACAAATTTGGACTTTTGACTTCCCAAGGTAGTGCAGCAACATAATGAAGGTGTAGTGAGAAACTTTGTACGTTTCTTGTACAGAATTTCACACGCTTTCTAGCAATTAAAGAATTTTGAAAATCGGTGGTTAGGATTTGACAGAGTTACAGCTAACAGCACGCGGGACGTTTTCTTTGAGACACCGTGTAGTTTTCCGATATTGCTTCTTTCAAGTCGACAGCAAATTTGAACTCTTTTCAAGTTGCACAAGGTAGTGCAGCAACATACTTAAGGTGTGGCGAAAACTGTTACAAGCATCGTGTTGGACAGTTCTGTTTCATCTTTTCAGCAGTGAAAGCATGTTGATAACCCGTTAAGCTTCGACAAAGTTACAGACAAAAGAGTGTTGTGTTCTGACTTTTTGGCCCACTCTGTATGCTACTGGTGTACTGTTTATAGGCAGTCAGTTCACGGGTTACGTTCGTTGTAAACCGATCGCCAGGTTGTCATTAGTTTGACGTTATCTAGCCGTAGAACACCACACATTAATCGAATGATATCACAATTGATTTTTCACAGAAAATTGCATAGTACGCGAGTCATATAGATTCCGATGCTGTTACAGCTCCCGTGCACGCTGAATGCAACTGGTCAGCTCAGTACTACTGGCCGAGATTTGGTCCTTCGCGGTGTTTACGCGGATCTGAAGATACAGCGTTAATATTAACCACGTTTTGTTTATTAGGCTGCATCCAATACACGTATGCATGAGACGCAGCCTGCTGTTACCGATGTGCGCGGTGTCTGTCCGCCAGTCTGTCGATCACGCGGCTCAACTCGGCTTCGCTGTGCAAAAACGGCTGAACGGATCAAGATGTTGCTTGGAGTGAACACATTTGGGGGTTCACTGGACATTGTGTTACACGGGAATTTTGATCTTCCACAGACAGGCGAGGGGGACCGACCTTTTAAATCTTGGACCCCCTCGTATCTCCGGAACGGCTGAAGCCAGAGGCATGAAATTTTGCGTGCGTTACAGAGGGCTAAGGACCACAACGAAAACTATGCAAGAGTAGGTCATAGGGGGTGGGGCGAGGTCACGTGATCTACTTTTAAATTCTGTGACTGTCTACGTATCTCAGGAACGTCTACAGCTACAGAGTCCTGCGCGTGCAGTGTGTGCGGTGTATTCGATGCAGCCTTTGCCAAATTACTTTGGCCTCTTGTTTTCTCTTTGTCTCGCTCTATCTCTGTGTCTGTCGTTGCAAAAATGAAGGACATGACGGTCTAATTACTAAGCAACAAGCTTGTTAATTAGGATCATCGCTGTCATTCGATGCGGCCTTCGCCAAATTACTTTGGCCTCTTGTTTGTTTCATCTGTGTTAATATTAATCTTTGTTCATCAAACAGAAAGTTGCATCGGGTCAACATGCAGGTTGCCGCAGCAATAAAGCCAAAACGCGGGTTGTCCGCGTTTGATTAAAATGATATTTCGGTGACCGGTGACCGGTTTGTGCAGGAGTGGGCTACAGAACTGTTCCAGTACGCCACCAACTTACTGGCGCTGAACGCCAGCCCCCTCAACTACCTCGAGAAATACCACACACGACTCACTCTCGTTACCGAATTGGACGGACACATTCCAGTCAAGAAGTATGTCGATCTCTGCATTTAATGACTCTAATTAAATACTCTCGGTAGTATAGATCCCGGGCGTTAATACTAGGCTAAAAACTTACAAAAGCTGAGCTGGAACGGCTACAGATCGTCATCAGTCAGTGGGTGTGTGGGCAAAAGGGCCACGTACAGCGACTGCGTTGATACGCTGGAAAAGAACTGACAGACGTTGAAAGAAGAAGGCAGTCGCGCGTTGATCACAGGAAACTCGGGTCATGCGCCTTCCCAAGTCGCTGATTTGATGACTATTCTTCACTGTGACTAAACTTTATCATTATTATATCAGCCGACGTCAGTAGAAACGAATGACGTTCTATCTCAGAATTTTCTTTCTTTTATAATAATCATCTTTATTCGCCAATAATGGTAGACAGCAACAGATAAATGAAAAACTTAACTAAAACCTAAGTAATAATAATAAGTAGAAAAGTAATAATTTACTAGTTGTCGGTCCCTACTGTGACCCAGACGGCCTATCGTTGACGGGTAAAAAGTATGCCGGTGATCAGAACCTATGGTGTGGCACAGACATCTCCACCAGCACTCTCCTAATTTTACTAGGGGTCAAAAAGTGGGTAAATTTGGCTTTAATTTTCGACCCCCCCCCACTCGCGCTGTAAGCCCATCGGTTTTAGAATGGACCAACGCATCGGACATCCGAGAAATGAACAGGACTCGCTGGTGACTGGCCCGCCTAAACAGGTGTAAATAGCTTTGCCAAGGTTACTACCCGTCCAAGACTGGAACCCGTGATCTACTGATCACGCTTGCGCCACGTGCACGAGCTAGCTAGCTGAATATTCGCGTAAACCGGTGCCGTGTGGCGTTCGTTTTAGCGTCGTGAAAACATTCGCGCAAAACAAGGACGACCGGAAGCGCGTCAGACAGGCAATTGAAGCGGCGCACCTGCTTGCGTCACCGTCGGTAAGTGACGTGACAGTCACGTAATAATTAATTACCTCACCCCGCACAGGTGGGCGGGCTGTCTGTCCACTGAAACAGCCGGATACGTTTTTGGTTGGGATTTGCAGGGGATGCTGAAAATGCCGGACTGGAATTCGAAGGACTGACTAAAATGCAGGAAGTTCGACTACGTGCAGCTTATCTACTTTTCACTCTACACGCCGATTTAGATTTTGGTTGCTTTTGGGTTAACTGCAGTTGTCAGAATAATTAAAATAAACGTCGCAATGTTCTAAATAAACCGCGTTTCATAAAAAAAACAACTCCCTGGTCTTTTTGTTGTTTCTTCTCCGTGCGCACCTTGCATAGGTCGACATCCTTCACCGAGGCGTTCACGTCGGCAAATGTATCTTATGTAACAGGCTTTAAGACTGATTTAAAACTACTTTCGCGCGATTTACATATTCTTTGTAAACCGACAGTTTAAAGCTGCGGTGACGTCATTTCCTACATAGTCAGTTATAGAAATGCCTTTGTCCGAACCGGATATGCACAAAATTAAATTTTCAGGCTGAACGTTTTGTGTCATTTATGATACTGTGGAGCTTGGACCACCCACAGCTTTACTGAACAGGACCCTTACGCTTGGTACTCCGGTTTTGTAAACCGTGACGTCATTGCTTTCGTAATCAGGTTTAAAATGCCCTATAAGCACACAATCAAAGTTTTGAGACAGCATAAACCGTATGGAGCAAAAAGACTGTTATACATGTTTCCAAATAAAAAATGGATGATCAGCGAATGAAATAATCTCTTCCGCGGAAGTCTAATGCCATTGGCAATATAGACGTCGTTCAGACAGTGGTTGGCCACACACGGCTTGAGTAGCTGACATTAAATAGTCGTTTGCAAAGAATATATATATTACACATACAGAAGATTTTCGTAGTATGAGAAAGAACATTTCCTGTTATATTTGGCTGGATGATTTCGGCAACAACTGTCTACAATTTGGCACAGATATAACAAAAAACCAAATGGGTCGTTTTCTTAAAACACGCTAGTTCGCGGTCATCGTTGTCTTCCACATTGATCGGTGCAACATGGTTCTCATACAACAATTTCTACTCGTGCATTTCTGGTCCCGCAAATTCCAGTCGAGCATCTTCGGTCGTCCCGTTTGTGCATTGGGCGTGATCCAAGCGTTTTCAGCATAGGTCGGCGCTAAGGTGGGATGGAGGTGGAATGATATCTGTGGAATGTGCGCCAGCAATGCTGCGAGCGGGTATTGTTTTCGGAGGCGCCAGTCTGTCTGTCTGCACAAAATCTCGAAAACTACTGGTCGGAAATTGATGTAAGTTGGTAGGAATATGTCTCATGGTGAACGCTAGAAGTGTCTGGAAGTTGGTGGCATTTGACCCTGACCTTTGACCTTGAAAGGTATTTTTGTACTTTATCAGTTCAGACTATATATTTTGAATGGCTTGACCTAGCGACTTCAATTTCAGTACGGGGATACATCTTCAGAATATCTATGTCACGGTTCAGTTTTAAGGTCATGAGTCTAAGGTCAAGTTCACGGCAGCTTGCAACGCAAAAGCTACTTGTCAGAAATTGTTGGGGCTTTATCGGAATATCTGCTACGATAAAGCTCGAAGCAATTCAGAGCTTTTGACATTTTGACCTTGATCTTTGACCTTGAGACATTTTTCGTATTTTTTTAATTCAAGCTCTAAGTTTTGAACATCTTAAGCTAGCAGCTTCATTATCGGTGTGAAGGTACATCTTTAGAATATTTCGGTCACCTTCGAGTTTCAAGGTCATGGGGTTAATATCAAGGCCATTATCGCAAAACAGCGGCAGCGCGCAGGTTTGTGCTCCCCGCTCGGACACAGTTTAATTTACAAGCTGCGGCGCTGTTCGGTGGTGGCAGGTGTAATTCATTCCGTTCGTGGATAAACGCGTGGGTGTGCACTGGTAAAACTGTGAGATCCATCGTTTGACGACGCGTGCCTTACCCGATCGCCCCAAAAGCGGCGTATTTGGTCGTGGAATACCATTTTTTTTAAAGTTTAAGCTCTAAGTTTCGAACGTCTTAAGCTAGCAGCTTCATTATCAGCGTGAAGGGGAATGCGTCGGAGTTCTGCTGAATGCGTAGGTAATAAGAACAAAATGGTATTCCACGATAAAATATGCCGCTCTGGGGGGGGGGCGATCGGGCATGGCACGCGTCGTCAAACAATGGATCTCACAGTTTTACCAGTGCACACCCGCGCGTTTATCCACGAACGGAATGAATTACACCTGCCACCACCGAACAGCCCCGCAGCTTGTAAATTAAACTATGTCCGAGCGGGGAGCACGAACCTGCGTGTTGCCGCTGTTTTGCGACAATGACCTTGAGATTAACCCCATGACCTTGAAACTTGAAGGTGACCTAGATATTCTAAAGATGTAAATAGTGGAAATCGTGGCACCAGAATACAGGGGTGGAAAACTCGAGAGAAGCGAGTATGGAAAGCCAAAATGAACATAAACAAAACATTTCTTTCACATCTTAGTTGTCGACCACTGGAAATAATTGTTTAGTGCAGTATATGATCACAATTCACGAATGTTACTGACAGATGGACGGACGGACGTCATTGTCTTCAGCCGTGATGAAAAGCGGGGAAACGTTTCTTCCCCGGGGCGAAAACTGCACAAGCAGTGTTAACGCGAGTCGACGATGACGACGTGTCAATAATGGCGTTCATCGTCTGATCGAAATAACCGTCTGCCTTTAGCAGTTGGGCGCCCGGGTTTTTTTTCTCTTAGGCGTCAATCTTTTCTGAACGCCAAAGTCATCAGTGCTAACCGGCGCCTACGTCCGAGCAGCGTGTAAATTGTTTTGGAATTGCTTTCGTCGCCGCAGGATAGATGTTGTTAGACAACCTCGAATACATGATATGCAAACTATTGCGACCGATGTCTCCGTAGCGTGGTATGTCATTTTGTCACGCGGCTGCGCTGTGCAAAAACGGTTTAACGGATCGAGGTTCTGGAGTGGAGAGTCTTCTTAGGGACCCTGTACTGTATTAGATGCGGGGTCCTGATCCATCTTACGGGAAAGGGAGTGGAGTGGCGAGAAATATGGCCCGTTGTGATGCGAAAGGGGAGGAAATTCGATGCAGCGATCGCCAAGTTACTTTGGCCACTTGTTGGACAAAGGCGGATCACCCGCTGCTGCTGCTGAATGATGACGATGCTATGCGTGCCAGTTTATTGTTAATATTTAATTGATTGACAAACATGAGTTGTTTAGGAGTGAAAATGAGAAATTGCGCCCAGACGTTGCCGGCAGCTATAGGCGGTCGGGACGCGAGTAAATAAGTACGTAAGTAGATTTGTGTTCGTGCAGCAGCAGTCCTTACAGCCCAAACTGTCAGTTGCGGCACGCGTTGTCGAGAAATCACATAGTTTTACCTGCTACCCACGCGTTTATTCACGAACAGAATGAACCATGCCTGCTATTTGCATTTCCGGACGAAGTTAGTTTTCATTTACCGACCCGAATGGATGGAAGGCTGAGTTGGCATAGACCCCACAGCTGTGAATAAGCAGTCTGCTCAGGACCGCTTCGTGACGGATATCGCAGTTGTTAGGTGTTCAAACCGTCACGCCTCACTGGGCAAATCGATCGCGGAGGCCAAGAGTCGAACTCATGACCTTTTGGGCCGTGAGCCGCGAAACTGAGCACTGCATGCCGCTTAAAAGCAACGAACCATCTTCGAGCATATCTCGTCGTTCTGTGCTGATCGAGTGCACGCATTGTCGGTCGGTGGCAAAGGTCTGCTGAGCCCGAAGCGAAAACGACGTCGCCTGCGCCCAGCAATTAGATTGCGATATTAGTTAGCAAGGAGGCTGGCGGTTGTCATGGCAACTAACCCTGGAAGGAACAAGCTGGCCGTGAGGGGTCGATCACTGTAGCCCCTTTCCCCCATCCCCCCTTCCTACGCGGGTGGCCCCAACCCCTGACTGACCACTCACTGTTCGAGTCTGTTCCATTATTGCACGCAGCTGACATTTTCAGGCGTCGGCGACGCAAAATTGGCTCTTTATGCTAATGTGCTACTAAGCAGGCGGATCTCCATGCACGCATGCGCACTCGTGTAGGACTGCTATCGACTGGTAGGGGTGCGCGCACTACCCGGATCCAGCCGGATATTGCACTACCCGGCATTACCCAGACCAGGCCGGGCATTTCTAGAAAATATGACGGGGTTCGCCGGTACAAGATATTCCCTATTATTTATTAAGCGCAAAATGCCGAAATACAAAGCGAAAACTTGTCCGGCGCCCTTCCGACTTTGGAGCACGGCGCTGTGCATTCGGGCGTGACCGATAATAGCCGACTTGCTGCTTCATGGAGGGAGGTCGGACCACCGGGGAGTTTACAGCAGAGCGGTTTATTTGCTCGTCTGACACAGAGCAGCGACAGAGATCGACTGATTAAGCGATTGCGCAACCCGATCAGTTGCTTCTTTCGTTGCGTCAGCTCAGTCATGTGTCCGAGAACAAAACAGGGAACAAGAAGCCCTGGAGAAAGTGGATAATTGGACGCAGTAGATAAAAAAACAGTTTGGACGGCAGAACTACCCGGGCCCGGATTTGACCGAGTAGTAACTGCCGGGTACTCGGATTTGGTACCCGGCGAGATTTTCTGCCCGGTGCACCCCTATCGACTAGTCGACAACGATTGACACTCGCCGGCCGAGGCCAAAGAGCGCGCCTTTTAGTGAGGCTACCGTTTTGAAAATTCGACGATTTGGCGTTACTCGGCGATGCCTGGCAAGTAAACTGAACGGAAAGAGTTACGGTCAAACGCTGACCGGTCCTTGACAAGATAATAATGTTAGTAAAACATAAAATAGGCTCGCGGTAATAAAGGTAAAATAGTGAGTGAGATAAAGACAACACTGTGGATGAAAAATAAAGCTAAGGTTAGACTGTTAGGGTTATTTCGGCTCTGACACTGTGCATATCTCCTAAATGCTGGCAATGTGGATGTCTTTCTGCCGTCGGAGGTTAGTTCATTCCAGAGCCGCGGAGTGGCGCCATTGAACGCGCGTTCGCCAAATTTCAGCCTATTTCATCGGACGAAGAGATCGCCTAATTAGATTCTGACCGAAGTTTAGTCTGTCCGTCTCGATCAAGCCCGGAAACTGACTGAAGCATGTCTGTGATGTATGACGGTGCAAAGGTGCATTACCAGTAACTGACTGATACGCCAGCGTGCAGAGTTTGAACTCAATTCATGCCACAAATGGCAGCCAGTGAAGCTCAATTACTGACGTGATATCGTGGCCGAAGACCCAACGCCAGACGAGCAGCAGAGTTTAAGACACGTTGCAGTGTTGCAATCGTTGACTGCGGGAGTCCCGCGAGCACTGCGTTGCAGTAATCAAGCCGTGAGATGACAAATGCGGAGACGATTTTAGCGGCAACATCACGTGCGAGTAGATCTGTCGGATCTGTCGTAGGCATCGAATGTGAAAGAAGCATGTTTGCGTAGTCATGGCAACGTGAGCTGACATGCTTAACTCGCAGAGAACTGCACTCCCAAGTCTCGAACAGTGTCAGCAGATACTATAGTCACGTGTCATCACCGACAACGATGTTTTTCTCTGTCGATGATGGCGACTTTAGTGCAGTAGACGAGCCATAGGCAGAATGGCGTCCGAGGAAGTTATTCTAGAACTAATTAAACCTAAATGTCTTACGATCTTACTGTATGGACCAGAAGTCTGTCCCTTAAGTAAGACCAATCTTAGATCACTGGATTTCCCAATTAATCGATTCTTTATGAAATTGTTTAATACTAGCGATATGCAGATTGTTACGGAATGCCAATCGATGTTCAACTTCAGATTGCCTAGTGTGATAATTCCGGATAGGTGTGAGACATTTCGCGTTAAG
>Ga0126335_1001546_pt1 | contig 13006 bp, 9 predicted proteins | sample OlaspJWI45metaG_FD_108409 | JGI IMG/M metagenome (GOLD analysis project Ga0126335, IMG submission 108409) | Marine gutless worms symbiont microbial communities from Oahu, Hawaii - Olavius sp. 1 OAHU.JWI-45 metaG | ecosystem: Host-associated > Annelida > Digestive system > Unclassified | place...
CATTTCCTTCCTAACTGTTTTCGGTTTCTAGTTCTCCACACCGTGCATAGTAGTGGTTTAGCAGTATTTGTACTTTACGCCAGTCTAAATAACTCTAATGTAATGTAATGTAATGTAATTAACTCATACACCAGCTATCAGTGCACAATAATACAAAAAGACCATCTTCTGCTTATCTGCACTCTCACGGCAGATTTTCTTTGATCTCTAATAGACACTACAATATTAGGACTTTAAAATCTCACACACTGCACAAAAATACCTAGTACTACTGCCATCAGCTCCTCAGTCATGGAGTAATCCGGTGGTGGAATATAAACCTCATCCAGCACTTTGTCTCCAGCAGCCTCCAGTTCGTCTTCAACTGGATGATACCCTTCAACCCATGACAATGCCGAACCCTATAATGCACAACATTATGACATTCTCTATTATAATATACAGTTTTACACACACAAAAATTTTCACCTTTATAGTTCAGCACATGTCAAAGAAACATTGGACCATAACATAAATATGAATTACCAACACTGAACAAGTAATCAAGTTTCCTGTTTGCAGATTATTACTACCAAATATTATCATTATTACTATTAAAACATCATTACTACCACCATTATTAATTACTTTTGCCCTAAGATGCAAAGTACCAAAAAATGACCATTTAGTGACTACATAAACCACAGCTTACTTAATTAATTCTCATATTATTACTATGTCTTCTATACTGCGTAAGCTACACAGATACTGTATGGTCTACAGCCAACAGACCCCCAAACACTAACGATATCACACAGAACATAAGACAATTACGTCAACAACGCAGTGTGCCACGTTGTCTTTACTGTGTTTCTGAATTACGTCATCAGACATCGATGATGCCTTGTGACTGGCGGACTCCTGCTTGTGGAACAGATGTCGCACATCTGCACGCTGCCGTGACTGTGGTCGCAAAGTCGTCTGAACTCTCTCAACGTGACGTCGTAATGTTGCATGCTGCGCTGGTGTCAGTGGCACGTCACCAAGTTTACTGCTCTCTGTTACTACAACACAAAAATGCCATTCACGCACTCAGATGTTATGATTCCACGCACTACAAGCTGAGAACTAACAGTTGCATTAAAGCTCAACATTTCTCCTTGTACTCATCAGTGCTGACAATCTAGTTCGAGCAAGAAATCAACATGCTAAAAGTGCATATGTACAAACCACTGGTCAGTTAAGTAAACATAATGATAAAAGCAGCTCTCTCTCTAATGGTGTACAGTGTACACCTGAGGCAACATAATTAATTTGAACTTGCCAGTTGCCACTCTAACCATCAACTTTCTATCCAGATGCAGCAACTCCAGTGCTTGGTTTATATGCATCTGCCAACTTCCAAAGTAAAACTAGCAAGTTTTGTTGCTTTTTCTATAAGTTGATTTATCACATAAATCAACTCTGCCAAGATAACACTCGGCTGTGTTGTATTGCTGGTATTTAGAGTTAGAATAAATAGATATATTACCATATTTACCTTCAAAAAAAGTGATATCGTCAATCTTTACTCCAAGATCGTTAAGAAATCCAGCAGAGTGCTCCCCATCTAGCAATAATGTTAGACAACACGCATTCATGACACAATCAGAAACCAGTTTTAATCATGAGAATATCACACCAACAACAGTTATTTTGTACACATGCCATGCTGTTCAATAAACTGACGCATTTTTCAAATCAAATATGTGTACTTTTCATGTTATAATCTTTACTTTCTCTGTTACTGTGAACCTTAAACAAACTTCAATCAAACTTGCTGTCATACCTAAAACACTCGGTGATTCACTACAGCTAAAATCAGCCTGCCAGTCAAATACAACCAATCGATAGAACTAGCACTTACCAATTGAAACCTAAACAAAATAGCCTTTTAATCAAAAACTAGAAATGTGGCAATTAAACCTGGATTACCACTCGATGTTATGTAAAGCAAGTGCCCGTCTGCGGAGGGGGTTAAGCAGGGAGAGGGGTTACGATGGGATGGGGGTGTATGAGCGAGAGTATGCACTGGCGTGGGGGATGTTTGTGGGAAGGGGGCGTCTAAGCAGGAGGCGGCTATGGCAGTGGAGTCTGTGTCAGGGGAGGGGTGTTCATGGCGGAGAAAAAGGTTCCGTGGAAGCAGACGTTTGCGTGGGGGAATGACGCTTATGGCTAGGATGGTGGAAGGAAATGAGGGGAGAAGTTATGGCAAGACATCTGCGTGTGGATATATGGGGGGCATTTGTGGGGACGTGGCATTTTTGTGGGGTGGCGGGTCGTCTTCGCCAAGTGGGATGCTGCGAGGGTTTATCATGGGAAGTGTGGGCAGTGTTTGTTAGAAAGTGTTTGCAATACAGAGCATCTATGCTATGGTATACGTGAGGGGGCATTTGCAGAAGGGGAGCTTTTGTGCCTGGTGCTTACCACAAATGAGCGTTGCCCAGGGCTCCCTCATATGTCATTGTGCAAAATTTGAATGAAATCAGACAATCCCTGGCTGAGTTATAGCAATTTAATTAATTTCACTTGGCTGCTGTCTGCCACATTGCATTTTTGAGGAAAGCGTATTTGGACCATTCCAAATGCGACAGGACCCATTTCCCATGCACACACCAAATTTGGTGAAGACATCTTAATCGGCACCGCAGATATGTAAACAAAACGGAATTCAAAAAACACCCCTGGTCGCGGAATTCTACTTCCGGTTCCAACTTTGACTCCCGCCGTCCTTTAGGCACCTTTGTAGATGCCACCATGCAAAATTTCAGCCAAATGGGACAATCAGTTGCCGAGTTATTGCGATGTAACTAATTCATGATGGACGCCGCCCGCCATCTTGGATTTTCCAGGAAAGAGTATCTGAACCATTCCACACATTGCGGGACCCCACTTTGCACACACACGCCAAATTTGGTGAAGATATCTTGATCGGCGCTGGAGATATACCCCCAAAACGGAATTCGAAAAATGCCCCCTGCCGGCAGAATTCTACTTCCGGTTCCAACTTTGATGCCTGCCATCCTTCGGAGACCTAAGGTGTCATTTTGCAAAATTTCAGCCAAATCAAACAATCGGCCACCGAGTTATAGTGATTTAAGCATGTTACGCTTTGGGGCCCATTTTGGGCCCCCCTTTGCACCAACGGATCTGAGAGTTGGGGAGACCCACCCCACCCGGTTGGTACCATGAGATATGCCCACCATTGGTCCTTGACAAGTTTTTAAAGATTTCCTAAAAAGTCCTCCAGTTTGAAACGACGGCGCTCTGAACAAGAGTGGTATTGAAATTTGGGTCAGCATTTTGGACATTTTGTTCCCTTGTAGAAAATGGGGGACATGGCAAGGGGAATTTCTGTCGATTTTTATGGAGGAGTTCCAGGGCCCCCACCTACGGTACGAGCATCCCTCTGGCCATTCTCCATCCATAAATTCCGGTGGCAAACAAAATAAAGCTAGCTTGCATATGTCCAAAATATAAGGCCTTGCTTCGCATTAGAGGCCGAGTGAATTTTGGCTACGGTTTCGGTTACAGCGCCGAAACTTCCTCTAAAATGACTTTCGGCCCGGTTTCGGTTTCGGCCAACATAGTTTCGGCAAAGTTTCTGCTACGAGCGAACCTGGAACCTGGTTTCGACATGCCGCCGGAGAGCACTCAACGGCCCTAATCTCTTCTCAGTGAAGCGGCTCGGAGCCTCAGAGTCTCGGACTTTGTAATACGACTCCTGTGACTCGTATGTCTGTGGCCATTTTATTGCCCACCTCATTGGATACCATTAACAGCTGGCACCTTGTATAGGTGCCGCCCTCAGACGTCAACATCAGTGCTGTCTCCGGTATTGAGAGGCTAAACCCCACTTTCGCCGCACAGCAGCAGTAACCCCCACGCAGTCAATGGCCATGCCATGCGCTAGTATCCAACACTGGAGCCAGCTGCCCGAAAGTAACTGTCCGCTCCACCAACTTCTGTCGCTAGTGAACAGATGTTCAGTGCTGCAGGACAACTGTACGCCGATCGGCGCAGTAGCTTGCGAGGCGAGAATGCTGAAAAAACTGTAATTTTTATCATACAACATTCGCTTATTCGGATTCAACTATTGACTAGTGACTTAATTATTGAATTTACGCTACTACGGACTGTGGTTCGATGCTGTATGGACATTGGACAAGAAGATCAATATCTGCGGAATTAAAGATGTTGTTTGTTTATATCTATATAGGAGACATAGGCATATCAAAAAGATGGTGGCCATGGGACTTTTCCGCCTAAACGTTACGTCACACTGCCCGATGTTACCCGGGCAACGCCGGGTAAGGATGCTATAGTATACTCATTCGATTTCGGATTCGGTTTCAGCCAAAACGCATCATAAAGTTTTGGCGCCACGTTCGGCTACGGCCGTATAGTCATTTGTAAGTTACGGCCTGGTTTCGGCTACGGCCGAAACTGATAAAAACGGTTTCGGTCAGCCTCTACTTCGCATGGCCTAATGAATCATCCATATTTTTTTAGCTTTTCTACTGTTGTGATCTAGACCTTGACCAAATGACCCTGATATACAAACTTAACATTTACTCTCTGAAGATGGACCTGCATACCAAAATCAACTTCCTAGGTCAATCATTTTCAAAGTTATTGCATGACAAACATACAAACATACATGTAGAGCAACGCCAAAAAATATCACCATGCTGCCATGCGAAGAACTTGCTAACTACAGAAAAATCCATTTAGCAAAAACAAGACTCAAATTGCTGCACAAAAATTACTTATAATCCCAGCAACAACAAAACGGCAAAAAACGACACTGGCTAAATTTTCCCGTGACCTGCATAATTTTAATGCACATCAATTGTTCAGACTACTCTTAACAATTCTTCCACAGTTTGTGCTATGACAATTAATGCACGACAACTGAAGAGAAAGACTTCAGTGACATAACAAACCACCTGCTGCGACACTATCATCATCTTGTGAATCATCGACACAGTGATCTTCAATATCCTGCACTTCAGTGAAGTATGCATGGTAATGCTTGTCTGAATAGCTGTGGACAGCCATGCTTGAGATCAGTCACTGAGAAGATCTGCCATCCTTTACACTGCACTCCCTAATGAAACACAAAACCCATCTTGCACATGTATGCAGAAATGGCAAGATTACTCTATCAATATATTGCAAGTAACATTTATTAAATACATCCAATATAAAAGCAACACACACAGCACCACCAGAAAGTCATCAGTGAATAACATCAATTTTTGGCAGTCCACCCCCAATCTCCCACCCCACCTCCTCCAAACCCATCAACCCTGTCAGAATGGGAGGCAGTCAACTCGTCACCAAGTCATCTCGTTTGGGTTTAGGTTAGGATTAGGGTTAATATTAAAGTAAGGATTAAGGTTATGTTTCGTGTCAGGGCTTTAAGAGTTAGGGCCAGGGTTAGATTAGCTTTGGGGATGTGTTGACTGTAAAATAAATTTCGCATCACTTTGTCATCGATTGCATGATGCATCCGATACAACCAATAAATACTCACTCGACGCATTCACAGCAATTGTGTGGCCCGACGCATGTATTATAGCTATCGTTGTGATTTGTTGATATATCTGTCGTAGATTTCATTGCATGAACTAGAACATTCAGCTACTGATACCACAGTCTTTCGTTATAAACCAAAATTAAAGTACGGGCAGCAATATTCGTTATTAGGCTTTTGCACATGTGCAGAATTTGAATGCAGGCAAGCATGTTGGCCATTTTGTAGACATAAGTTCGTGATTTATTCGTAATTTATTAGTAGAATTTGCATTACCTGTAATTGAATACAGTCAAATAACATTCACGAAGAGCGGCAAGTTGGAAAATAGTAATGATAAACAAAAAGTGTTTGAATACGTCCGAATTTGCGTAACGAACATGTGCATAAATTGACCAGCAACGTATTGCATTTAGCGTTAGGGTCAGTTTAGGGTTTGGGTTAGCGGCGGTATCTGCCTCTCCCCATGTGTCCCACATGACTGACAGACGTTGTATTAGGCCTACCGTCTATACTCACCTATAAGCAATTCTGCATATAAGCTGGTGATGAAAATCAGTGACGAACTAGTACCCCAGATCAGTGCCTTGATAATGTATGAGTGTCAATGAGTTCACAACCGCAACAGCAGCGTGCTGTATGCCTTACTTTACTGCACAAAAACATGCGTGTTAATTGACAGCTTGACAACCTTGCATGGTCTGAGAGTGGGAGTGGTGTCAAGTTACAATGACTGACTTGAGTTACTTGACTGCCATACAACAGCAGCAACAGTCCAAGTGTGGCTGACCCTGCACTACATGAACGCGGGAGAGTGAGAGGCAGGCCAACGCTCACTAACCCATGCATTCATGTAAACCCAATGACCTACCTACTAATGGTCCACGCTGTGTGCGGCACACAGGAATATCACTAGCAGACAGCCATGACACTGAATGTTGACTCTGGCAGTGTGTGTGGCATGGCATGACGGAAGGGCGACAGTCGCCACAGCGGCGTCCTGTTGCCAATGGGCCGTCCACTAACACTATCATATGACCTGATCTGCATAGTGCACTGTACGCCAAGGCAGCGTGTGCGCTTCAGTGTTTCAGTGAATGTGGCCTGTGGCAGTCGTGTGCTATATTGTATGATATCTGTGGGCCATGATATCGTAAAGTGGACAAATCCGTGATCGATAGCACGATATCACCTAATCAATATAAACACTACTGCTTTTGACTCAGTGGTGTAATGGGTTATCGCGCGGCGTATGGCACAAGAGGTCAAGAGTTCGATGATCATGGCCTGCTGCGTTTCCAGTTGACGGTGAGGCGTAATGGTCTGAGCAGATAATAACTAATTTCCATCATGTAGCGGTCATGGGCAGACTGTTTACTCACAATGGTGGTGCCTAGGCCAACTCAAGTCTTCCATCCCTCCGAGATTGGTAAATAAGGACCAGCTTTGGCTGGGAAAGCAATGGCAGGTATGGTTCATTTCATTTGTGGATAAACACATGGATGGCAGGTAAAACTGTGTGATCCCTTGAAAATGTGTGCCATACCTGAGCACCTCTGTGATGCTGTTGGCCTATAAAGAGGCGCTATATCAAGTGTGCTCTACCTTTACCTTTACTTTCCATGTGAGGTAGTAAAACCCTAGGAGCACCCTTTCAACTATAGCCTACTGTACAGCGGCAGATAGATAGATCTTTATTAAGACCGACAGAACGCAATTGTAACAAATGGAATATGTACAGTAAAATGCAGATAGGCATGAAAATAAAATGTTAAATCAGTACGTGTTCGTGTATTATGGAAGAAAACCTAATATGTGTTCTTATATAGCATGTGTAAGGCAGTAAGCAAAAAAGTTAAAAAAAAGTTAAATGTGAGTTGCATAAATATGCACGACATGTGAATACATGTGTCTGAGTGATTATATGACCTTTAACGCTGGTAAATAACTGAAATATTACGTGTAAATCAATCCAAATACAATAAATAAACGTCTACAAAGTAAACAAACCGCTGATAACAACAGGCCACAAAGATGAACGAAATCATGAATGTGTAGGGTTGCTCCTTTGCCGTAAATTGCCAAACGCTTGACATTTTTGCTGCCGCCGTGCCACGTTGCCCAAAATGCAAAAACATATTGACAGCACAGAATTCAGGCATAATGCATCATATACCAGATGGTGCGTTGTGGCGATTTGTTGTGTTTACTTATACAGCAATGACATTACATAGCTAAAATCAATCAATCAATCAAGTTTATTTCAGGCAACTAGGCCCATAGCACCATAACTAACACACAAACTACAGAAAAAAGAACTACAGAGAATGTTAGTCCGTGTGAACAAAAAGAACTACAGAGCAAATGCCCCACAAAATTTATCAACAGTTTGAAGCAAAGTATTATGGCACACAGAAACACGTCTCAAAAAACTCCATTCAGCGTTGTGTCGAAGGGTGCGAAAACTAGGCAATCCTAGTTCCAACAAAATACCAGTGACACTAGCAAATTTATGATAATTAAAAAATATTTTTTAGACATTTAACGTAGTTCTTTTATAGTATAGTGTATTAGTTGGGCAGCTGTTAGTGCTGGTCTCAGCCTTGTTGTCCTGCTCGCAATTGAATAGCCTTATATGTGTATCTCTTGGACATTTTGAGCAAATAAAATTGATTGATTGATTGTGAGTAGCTATTCTGCCAGTGGACAGCAACCTGCTGATTACTATAGGCCTACCAATGAGCTAATACACGAGCAGCAGCTAGGCATGACTGAAAACAATTACTATCAATGAGTTTACAGAACAATAGCCAATAGTTCACGCTGTCGAACGCCTTTCTAAAGTCAATGAAACATCAGAAAACGTGACTGCCATTCATCCTATAATAGTCAACAGTACTCCTAAATACATATGTGCATAAAGCTGTAGAAACACCTTTCTGGAAGCCAAACTGATAATCATCAATAACATCATCTGACATGATTAATTCAGACAACAAGGACTCAAAAATTTTTGATATAGAATTTGACACGTAATCGCACGATAGTTATCCACATCACTCAGATCTCCACTTTTGCACTTCAATAGTGGGACAATAACAGCCGACCAAAGTTGATGAGGCACATAACCACACTTCATACACATATTAAACAGTATACATAAAAGTGCTGGGTAGTTTATTGTGCATAAAAACTGAAAAATAGAAAAAAAATTGTACGGAGTGTATACTTTAAGCTAAAAAGCCTCGCGCGAGGCTTTTTAGCTTAAAGTATACACGTTTGCCAATAAAAAGTAGAATAGGCAAACGTCTTACATCACGTATGTATCATTCATGGCTATCTTATGCCGGTAACATACCAGGTAAATGACGTCGATGGTGATAGGTTAATTACTGTATTCGAGTGGTCAGTAGGCCTGCAGGTAGGTGACCAGTTAATAATAATAATAAACAGATTTGTATAGCGCCATAAGGTCGTAACTTCAGGGGCGCTGGCACCCGGGTAATGAACTACCCGGGTAATTTTTTACTACCCGACGGGTACCCGACAATAGACCTGTAAGCCGGCTTAGCCATAAATTTCGACCGGCTTAGGAAAAATTTCGGCTTATTTTCGGCTTAGCCGGAAATTTTTCGGCGGCGGCAGCTTAACAAAGATTCGGCGGCTTAGCCACGACTTATTTTCGGCTTGTTGGATTCTGAACGTCATTGTAATGTATTTTGCTGCGACAGACCTACTGACTGCCTCATGCGGTGGCGGCATTTCTATTTTTGTATCAAATACGTTGTCGAGCCGAGGTTTCTTTGAATTCTCATCAAAATTTCGAAATAACAGCTACAGGATTTTGATTGTGGCCAAACGGTTAGGGATAGGCCTAATAGTTTTTGCAGCGTGACTAATTTCTGTTGATAACTTGATGTGTGTACAATGTAGCAGATGTAGGTCGCTGAATGGAATGACAACATAGCAAGTGGATGTTTTTGTTACTTGTTTGGTAGTAAATACCATCACGTAGACCAAGTACCATACTTTTGGGGTGACTGTTACAAGTAACGGTCCACCCTATGCTACGGTAGTGATGTCCTGTCTGTCTGTTAACTCTGTTTATAAACATATTGTGGCCAAACGGTTGGATGGATTAAAGATGGCGTGCAGGTTGGCTCAGTCCCAGGCAACAATGTCTTAGGTGGGGACTCACTGACTCAGCTTCCCCCCCCCCACGGGAAGCGGTACTGCAGTGGGGGGGAGTTTCGGGAGTTGTTACTGTTAGCCAATTGATGCAACCCTGCGACTCGAAGTGACTAAAAATCGCAGATAAAGAAATGGTCAACGTCTAATAAACGCAAAGCAAAAAAGGCAGATCTGCAGATCGTCACGTCATGTTATTCTAATTGTATTTTTCTGCAGAAAGTGCTGTATAATCACGAGATTCACGACTTATGCATCATTGCAGCCGCGGCTAAGCTGGCGGCTGAACCGGCGGCTTAGCTGAATTTTTTTTTCGGCCGGCGGCTAATTCGGCGGCTTACAGGTCTACCCGATAAGCTACCCGGTCGGGTACCCGGGTAACGAATTACCTGATAACGGCAGCCCTAGTCACCAGTGTCTAACAGGTGAACAAACAGAAGAAACTAACTTCAAAGTTATTTAGCAATATATGTCGTTTTTGGCATGCCTAGTACACAGTTAAACTGTCAGAAATTGCCAAATTGCCAGAGTATAAATTTTTGACATCATATCATGTTCAAAATGTTAAACTACCCCAATCCCTCATTTTTGCATGAAGGTGCATTTTTAAAAGACAAATTTGACTGAGTGCAAAATGCCAGTTGGCAAATAACAATTTTGATGTACTGATGCAGATAGTTATTTTATAACTGTCACAAATATGCTACATTTTTAGATATTTAACCTTAAAGCACCAATCGTCAAAGTTTTAAGTTTACTCAGCTTAAACGCTCAACGCACAGCTCGTGCTGTTTACTACTACTACTACTACTACTATGTCAAGCTCGTTCCAGCTCGAGCTACAACAGTCCTCCACTGTCCTTTGTCTTGCATGCAGGCATGCATTTCCTCCAGCTGTAGTCCTGTGTCTGCTACTAAATATTTGGAGATCATCCTCATTCCTGCCCCATCCCCATGAAAGTTTTTCCATCTCCACCCCATCCCCAGGAGGTTTATGCACATCCCTGCTCCATTCCTATCTTGTTCGTCCCTATCTCCATATTTTTCTATTTCCACCCCACCACCACGTGCATAGCACAGAAATGGCTCTGGCAATATAGTCATACATGCCAGTCAGACTTGGACATCTACTTACAACCTCTTTACAAATGTTGTAAGCACCTCAATATGCCCCACTTTTCCTATCAGACGTTCATCAGCATTAGAAGATACATAGCCAGTATTTGACCAGAAAACTGTTTCTATAACAAAACTATATCAAGAATGATAGGTCCAATGTAATAATGCAGCAATAGGATAAACATGGCCAGAATTTTAGCAAACATTCAAAGTAGTCACATTAACAACACAAACAAAATGACAGTGACAATTACAAACAACACTTGAACATTATCAGAGCTTGTCAACCACAACTTTAGCTGTCAAATGTCTCTAATGGCAAAATAAACATCAACCCAGTTATGATCAGAAGTTATTAACGTGGACTGGGGCAAGCTGCATGCCTTCCACCATCGATATGAACATGTTCACCCGTGATAAATGAAGCATCATCGGATGCCAAAAAAGCTATTGCTCGTGCAACTTCTTCTGGCTTGCCAGGTCTCCCAAGAGGATGAGTCGCTTTTGCATTTTCAACAAAGGTTGCATAAGCATCATCTGCAAGCCCACCCCTCTTCTGTAGTTCTGTGATAATGACACCCGGATTAACACTATTAGCACGAACACCCTTAGCAGCAAGCTCCAGTGCAGTGCACCGCGTGAACTGATCAACGGCAGACTTTGACACGGAATAACTATTAACACCAGGGCATGATTTAGTTCCACACACACTGGAAACATTAACAATGCTGCCTCGTGTCTGCACAAGATACGGCACACAACTCATTGTCAGCTGATAGACAGATCTGACATTGACATTCATCACATGGTCAAACTGTTCCATTGAGGTCGTTTCAATTGTACCGTATTCCATAATACCAGCGTTATTCACCAGAATGTTAAGACAACCGAACTTCTTAATGGTTAAATCAACCAAACTTTTAACGTCTGACTCAACAGTCATGTCTCCAGTAACAAGAAGAGGACGTTGATCAGCTGACATAAGGCGTGCGCACTCGTCACCAATGTGCTTCAAGTTTGCTTCATTGCGACCAGTCAGAGACAGCTTCGCACCAAGACGAGCAAACAATAAAGCGGTTGCTGCACCGATTCCAGAACTAGCGCCAGTAATTAAAGCCACTTTATTCGATAAGTTGCACATGATACTGACGACAGCCATACCGACGTTTCTACTAATGCAGAAACGGGCAAAAACTGACGTCATCTGATTTTTGTTTATAAACAAACAACTGCATAGAATAATTAATCAGTGACGGTACTTAAGATAATATTCGTGCACGAAGTACGAAAATATTACAGTTAATACCAGGGACTTACACACTGCTTCGCGAAGCTGGGTATTAATTCCCTGGTTAATACAGTACTATTCCTTGTTTCGATTCAGATAGTTACTCTTTAGTAGGTCTTATGGGACTCTGCGGCGAATACTGCAGTGGGGTGCAAAGTAAAACCAAATATCGAAGAAAATTATGGTACATTTTGGGAGGCAAAGATAACAGGACTACCGAGCCACTGGAAGCGTCTTTCTGGCCGATCCAGACAGGGCTAGACAGACATGGACATGCACTATTGAGAAAGACTTGATTGTGCTCAGCATCGCACGTCACTGCGTGGAGACGATTGCACAGGATCGTGAAGAGACGAACTGGGGCGACTGGCGACAAACTGTGAAAACAACCTCCCTGTCCCTGGCTTCAATGTAAGGCCTGCGTCTAATGTCAAAGCACTAATGGGATTGCAGGCAATGCTTGGTAACATTATCTACCGGTGCAAACCGAGTTTGTTAAATTTAAAAACTCAACAATTTAGTTTCATTCTACTACCGAATATAAATCATTCGTTTCATTTTATTTGAATCAGGCAACATGGCTCATACACAAACACACAAAGACAGACAGACAGACAGAATAAGTAAAAAATGTAATTAATAAAACACAGTAAAAGTCATAAAAATGCAGACGGACTCACACATCGAAATAATTTCACCAAATCGTTGCTATGCTTACTCCAGACATACAGAAAGGATTTTCTGTAATTATGAATCACTGTGTCAAACGAGGATAAACCCAATGCTAGCAACATCGCTGTTACACTATAATATTTGCTATATCCGAAAAATTTCTTCATACATTTGTTATAGCA